>Ga0163110_10001798_pt1 | contig 10934 bp, 10 predicted proteins | sample CRUFie1St17metaG_FD_108703 | JGI IMG/M metagenome (GOLD analysis project Ga0163110, IMG submission 108703) | Marine microbial communities from the Costa Rica Dome - CRUD Field 142mm St17 metaG | ecosystem: Environmental > Aquatic > Marine > Oceanic > Photic zone | place: Costa Rica: the Eastern...
AACTAGTGGATAAAACAATGATATCGGTATCCCAGAAACCTCTCTATTTACAATATTGGATTTCTTAAATCTATTTACAATTAATTCTCCAAAAAAATAAAGGTAAGAATACGTTAAGACGGTTAATACAATATTCACAGTTATAATAATAACACTGTAGAAAATTGAAAGTTTAAACCATAAAATGAAGAATAAAGTTGGAGTCGTTGGTGGCGCTGGCCACATTGGCCTTCCTTTTAGTTGTTATATTCAAAACAAAGGAATAGATACTTTAATCATTGATACAAACAATGACATTTTGGAATTAATTAAAAATAAAATTACACCATTCATTGAATATGATCTTCAAAATCAATTAGATCATGCAATCAATAACGGACTGCAAACTACCTTAGATTTAAATAAAATTAAAGATTGCAATATAGTAATTATTACTTTGGGCACATCTTCAGATAAACATGTAATAAAGAAATTTAATCAATTAATCGATGATGTTATCTCTAAGATTACGCAAGGTTCAACAATTATCTTGAGAAGTACAGTAACTTTAAATACAATAAATAAAATTATTGAAGACAAGACTTTCAATACTAAAAAATTACACCTTTACTACTGTCCTGAGAGAATTGCTGAGGGTAAGGCTTTTTTAGAGCTTGATAAGATACCTCAAATCATAGGATCAAGAGATAACATAGAAAGTGAGCTAATTCTAAACTTTTTTAAAGAATTAAACATTAAGACAATATCAGTAAATTTTGAAGAAGCAGTTTTTATAAAACTTTTTCTAAATACTTATAGGTACTCACAATTCTCAACAATAAATTATTTTGATAATATTGCATCAACAAATTCACTAGATTTTAAAAAACTTCTAGGTATTGCTAGTGAATCATATCCTCGACTTGAAAATGTCCCAGATAGTGGAATGGTTGGTGGGCCATGTTTAATCAAAGACTCACATACATTCATCGATTCATTTGATGATCCAAGAGGTCTAATTTCAAAGTATTTTGAGATAAATAAAGACTTTATCAAAAATATAATCACCAAATGTGAATCTAAATTTGATAGTAAAAAAATAGTACAACTTGGTTTAACATTTAAGCCTGAATCAGATGATTTAAGAGATTCTCAATCTATTGAATTAAACAAAAGTTTAATTAAAGAAGGATATGAAGTAAAAACATATGATCCTTTTATAAATTCAGAGGAAGAGTTGTCAAAAATTATGGAGTTTTCAAATAATATACTTATTTCTACACACCATAAAATATTTGATAGCTATGATTTTACAGATAAGAAAGTTGTAATAGTTGGAGATAAATAAAACATTAATTATTCCGTGCAAAGACGAGGGCATGGAGTTTGAAATCATATTAAAAAGATTCATCGATTATTTAAAACAAGATACAGAGATTGTTGTAGTGGTTGACGATGAAAGTGATTCAACAGTTCAAGCTACAGAAAAGTTTGAAAATATAAATCTTTTGATAAACTCTTATGGTCCTGGCCCAGCCTTAGCTATAAAATATGCTATCGACAATACAAAAAGCAAATCAGTATGTGTCGCAATGGGTGATGGAAGTGATGATCCAAAGCAAGTTGAGGATTTATTTCTTCTTATTGAGAGAGGGTTGTCCGTCGCTGTAGCTAGTAGATATATTAAAAATGGACAATATGTTGGCAAGAAAGGTCTGAAATATCTTTTAAGTAAATACTCAGGTTTCTTTCTTTATTATTTTTTGAGAATTGGTACAAAAGATCCAACCAATATGTTTAAAGCATACGATAGAAAATATTTGGATAATGTAGATGTTGAAAGCAAGAATGGCTTTACTTTAGGTCTTGAGATGATTGTAAAAGCTAAACTTAATAAACAACCAAAAGGCGAACTGCCAACAATTTGGATAGATAGAACACATGGTGAGTCAAAATTTGATTTAAAAAAATTCATCCCTAGTTATTTATATTGGGTTTATAGACTAGTTATTAGAAAGAAAAATGAATAAAGTTTTACTAACCGGCTCCGAAGGTTTTATAGGGGGATATGTAGTCAAGGAACTTCTTGATCAAGGATATTTTGTATATGGAATTGATAATTTATCAAAATACGGCTCAATTATTAGAAACCATTCTGATAATAAAAATTTTGAATTTGTTGAAGGTGATGTAAAAGATAAAGATCTCTTAAAAAAAATAATGATAGAGTGCGATTTCCTAATTGCCGGTGCTGCAATGATTGGGGGAATCTCTTATTTTCATGAATTTGAATACGACCTTTTGTCAGAAAATGAAAAAATTATATCTGCCACCACAGATACTGCTATTGAAGTATTTAAAGAAAAAAATAAACTTAAGAGAACTGTTTTCTTAAGTTCTTCCATGGTTTTTGAGTCAACTGACGTTTATCCAACTAAAGAATCAGATCTAAAAGTTATCCCACCACCATTTAGCTCTTATGGATTTCAAAAACTGGCTGTAGAATATTTCGCAAAAGCAGCAAACTCTCAATATGGACTAGAGTATTCAATTGCAAGACCTTTCAACGCTGTGGGTATTGGAGAAGTTAAGACAGAGACTAACAAAAAGCTTTCAGAAAATTCACAGAATCTTGCATTAAGCCATGTGGTTCCTGATCTTATTCTAAAATGTCTTGAGTACGAAGATGAGCTAGAAATTTTAGGAGAAGGAAATCAGATTAGACACTATACATATGGAGAAGATTTAGCAAAAGGAATTTGCACACTACTCACTCATGAAAATGCAAAAAATAATGATTTTAATTTATCAACAGCTCAATCAACTTCAGTTTTAGAATTGGCTGATATTATTTTTAAAAAAATAAATCCAGATAAAGAATTAAAGATTAAGAATCTAGAGCCATTTACATACGATGTACAAAAAAGGATTCCTTCAACAGAAAAAGCATATAACTTACTTGGTTTTGAAGCAAAAACCACTCTTTCTGACATGTTGGATATTGTTATACCATGGGTAAAAGACGCAAAACAAAAAAATTTATATTAATAATAAATTTACCTTGATATGTCAAAATTAATAAAAACACCCGTCCTTTTTATAACCTACAATAAGACGGACACTACTTTAAAAGTACTGAATAAGATTTTGAAATGTAATCCTAGCAAATTAATAATTGTTTCAGACGGCCCCGAAACAAATCGCGATGAGAAATCTGTAAATTATTTAAGAGATTATTTTAATAAGAACCTTGATAATTCATATATTGAAAAGGATTATAACCAAACCAATAAAGGCCTTAAAAAGACAGTAACTTCATCCATTTCAAAATATATAAACAAATATGGCAAGTTGATTATTATTGAAGACGACATCTTACCTTCAAAAATGTTTTTTGACTTTTGTGACAGCATGTTAGATATTTATAAAGATGAAAAAAAAGTTAATTTAATTTCTGGATTTAATTATTTAACAAGGTACAAAAATCAAAATGGTCATCAATTTTCAAAATACACAGATATTTGGGGTTGGGCTACTTGGGATGATCGGTGGAATAACTATGAATCACTTTCAAGAGAAAAGTTAGATAAATTTACTTCTCAAAAAAATTTTTTTAGTGATGATAGTGAAAAACAATATTATGTAAACAATTTTGAAAACGTACTCAATCAAAAGTTAGACAGCTGGGCTTTTGATTTAACTTTCTCAAACTTTATCAATCGCAATTTTTCAGTTCTACCAAACTATAACTTAACAAAAAATATTGGCTTAGGTCATAAATCCTCTACACATACAAAAAACAAAAATAAATACTTAATTCAGACATTGAATGTAAGATTAAGTCTTTTGCAGAGAAAAAATTTTAACAAACAAATTGTCCAATTAGATACAAAATTTAATTCTAGATATTTGAACAGAGTGATACTAAAAAATACTTTTTATAATAAATTAATTTTTAGAATTCTAAAATTATTGAATAAAACTTAAGCTCTAGAATATTTTTTTAAAGATTCGATAAAGAAAGTACTTTAATTGTTTTTTTCTACTTTTTAATTTGTTTGATTTATTTCTATTCTGAATAAATAATATATTTTTACTCATAACATCTAATTTAAGATTCTTTTTAGTTTTATTATTTTCTTTTGATTTTTTATCAAAGATTAATTGCCTCCAGAATTTGAAGTCACATAGCTCCATTGACTTTGTCTCGAATAAGTTGTTGTGATCAGTTAATTTGATGTTCTTAAAATTATCTACAAACATAATTGGTAATGATTTAAATTTTGAAAAGACAATATTGTTTTTTACAATAGGAATACTGTTTGCATATAATGCTTCCCAAATTCTATGACTATCAATCCCGTTACCCCAGGGTGACAAAATATACATAAAAGAGTTTAGTTTTTCTAGATATTCAAATTTGTTTAATTTCTTTTCATCGTAATGAATTATTGGGTTTTTAAATGATATTTTTTGTGCAAAATGCCTATGAATAAATCTTGTGTTTACATTAAAGTTTGAATATATTTTATTTTTTTTAGTATTCAACTCACTAAATTCAAATTCTTTAAAGTCGTTCTCAACTGGATACATTGAAATGTAATCATTATTAACGCCAAGAGGTATTGGATGTAGAAACTCATTAATGCACTCAACATTTGTAGAAAACCAATGTTTTACAGCTTTTGGTTTACTAGAAAATATTTTTTCATTAATACTTTTATCAGATTGTCCCGAAATTAGTATGATATCTTCAATCTGCTCATTAGAAATTAGTTTAAAGAAATGATCAACAACTTCTACATGACAAAATATAACGTCATTACTTTTTATATCTAATTGATTTTGGATAAACCATACAAATTGTGAACTACCAACTGTACTTTTTTGAATAATAGAAGAATTTTTGTTGTAATCTGCATTGAAACTATCTTCATCAATGATTGCTGAAAAAACAAAATCTGATAATTCAACAAATTTTGATGTATTTATAATTTCAATGCTCAAAGCAGTACCTCATAATTAATTATTTTTTAAATTTAGTAATTTATTACTATTTATAAATTTATTTCCATGCCATCCAAAGTGATTATTTTTATTATAGAAATGAAATAGTTTTTCTTTTTCTAATTTTTTTCCTTTTAAAGGTATTTCATATGAAAATGAAATAGCAGTTTTTACATCAGGATATTTAATTCCATATTCAAATGCTTTATCATAATTTAGAATATTTAAGAAGATATCTTCTGGTGCCCCGTCAACCTCTTTATAGCTTCTAGAATAATCTAAAAACTTTTTACTTCTCAAACTAAAACCACCGTTTCCTATTCGATTTAAATTAAGATTTTTCAATATTTTTTCTTCCATCTCTTTTGGGTAATATTTCCATCTTTCATTCCATTTATTACTATTAGGCCATGGTGCACCTATATAATCAAATTTTAAAAAAAGGTCATCCCACTTTTTATGATTTATAACATGCCCATCATGTTGAATGATAAGTACATATTCTGACTTTATATGCTTTGATAAGTTTAAAATTTCATTGTTATAGTCTTCAACATCTCTAATTTTTTTTATTGATATTAAATCAAAATTTCCTGAAATAGTTTGATCACTCAGTAAAAACACGTTGTTAAATTCTATGTATTTTGTAGAATATTCTAAAGCTTTAACTCCTTCTTCAACCATGTTGCAATTTATAGTAACTAGATCAACCGGTATTTTAAGTTTCATATATCCAATCTATACAGAAAAAACAATAAATTTATCAAAATATTAATTTGGTTTTTGTGTCAAAGAATTTACAAATATAAAAAATAATGGAATTATTGAAAAAACTATACTTATTGCTCTCTCAATTATCAAAACTGAAATTAAATTTTCCAAACTAACTCCTAGTAGATCATTAGAAATTAGAATTATAAACTCTTTGATCCCTAATGATGCTGGAGTAATGCTAAGCAAAGAAGAAAAAACTGAAAGGGAGTTGTAATATAAAATTTCTAGAATTGCTAAATCTTTAAACAAATAATTAAATATGATGGCAATCTCGGTTGCAAAAAGAAAAAAATTTACTCCAGTTATAGTCACAAGTTTAAGTAGTAGATTCTGCTCAGAAGATAAAATATTCCAATTTTTCTTTGTTTCATTCACCCACTGGCTAATTTTTGATTTTGGAAAGTTTTTAAGAGCATAATTTTTTTTCAAAATATAAAAAGATGATATAAAAATAATACTTAAGATTGATAGTGATCCAATTTTTAATATTACATTTCGATTATTAATTAGAAGCAAAGATATCAAACCAAAGCAAGAACTCAAAAATGTAGTTATAAAAACAAAATAGAAAAATATTGAAGTAAGCTCAGGTGATTTAAAATTATATTTTTTATTTAAATATAAAAGACGAAGACTCGCTCCAGATTTTCCGGGGAGGTAAAAATTACCAACAAAAGTTAATGATGATAGATAAATAGCTTCAAAGATCCCTAGCTTTAATCTAAACACTTTTAATAGTTCAAAATTAAATAAGGAGTTTAATAATAGTGTAAAAAATTTCACCGAAACAATTATTATTATCGTTCTAGTATTTATTTTTATGAGAGCTTCGTAGCTTGAAGGATTATTAATCAAATAAAAACAAATAATAATTAATGAAAATAAGGATAAAAATTTTGATATGTTACTTTTCATTATTACTTCTCACAAGCAATGACGATACAATTACAATATATACAACAACTATTAAAAACTTGTATATGCCTATAGATTCAACATCATAAATAAATTGTGTAAATCTTTCATCACCAGTTGGCAAACCAAAATTATCTAAAAAATTAATAAAATCTAATCTTCCAAACATTGATACTGACAATTTAAAAATTATTGCTCCAAAAAAACTAGTTGTAAATATCTTTAAGTAACTATCAAGTTCAAAAAAAGCACTCAATAAACCTGATAAGTAAAGGGGTTGACTATATTTTAAAGTTCTTCCAAATGAATTAACCACTTCAGAAGTTGATAGTTGTGTTAAAAGATTAGCTTCAAAAAATATTACAGATGTGGCTGAAAATATTGAAAATAAAATTAGATAATATCTTAAAAAAATATAATTTCCTTCGTTCATAAATTTATAAACCAGAATTAAGGAAACTGGAAGTAAACAATACAAGTATCTGAATCCATATGATGAGGCTGTAGATTTCCATAAAAGAACAATTCCGATAATTTGTGCAAAACTTAAAAATATAAGAAACTTTATTTTAAGATTTAAAAAGTTTTTATCAAAAAATTTAAATATTAATACAAATATAGAAAGAAAAAGAATCGGAGAAAACCAAAAAATCCCAAATTCTTGTGTAAAAAAAATTTTGAAAATGTTAATTATATTTACCGAAAAGAAATTAATTAGACTTGAACTACTCTCAACAAAATTACTGATCTGATTACTTGTTTGATAAACAAATTGAGGATTAATTGTATATCTTCCATATAAGATATTTGTATGAAGCATGAATAAACCTGAAGAAATAAGTAATGATAATTTAAAATAATTATTCTTAAATAATGAGATATTGTTAATTGTTTTTTTGGTAATAAAACCCTTAGAAATTATTGGAATTAAAAGTAAAAAATAATTTACCCATCTTACTGAAAGCCCCAGCATCAGGACAATAGGAATATAAAAGGCAATTAAATTCTTATCTTTTGAGCTATAAAATTTACAACAAAGATAAATTAGTAATGAAGCACAAAAAACTTCATAAACATGAGACATACTAAATCTCTCAAATGCAAAATATGAAACACCTGAGCCAAAGTAAACTAAGGCTATCTCATAAATTTTTGTATCGAACTTCAATATTTCAAATGTCTTTTTTGTCAGTAGAATACTTCCAAAAAAATAAGTAACTGATGATAAGGAATAAAACAATAATCTGTAATTCAATAGTTCTGTTGATTTTTCATCTGATCCACTTAATATTTGATCAATTAAATTACCAAAAAAAGTAAAAGGTGCTGCAAGTATTCCTGTTCCGATAAATCCTGTTGGTGCGATTTTTCCATTTACGTTGAACCTCTTGTCCTCATTACCCTTTAATTGGTTTGTATAATCTAGATCTCTATCTAATGCAATAGTTTCAGAATGAATATAATAATCATGATCATCGCCACAACAGTTAACAGAATTTTCAAATCTAAAGTCAATTTTTAAAAAAAAGAGAAATAAAACTGTAAAACAAAATATTATTAAATATTTTTTTTTAGTCTTCATTGTAAAAATTTGAAAGTTTCAATTCATACTCAATTTTTTGTGAGATATATATTAATCCAATGCTTATCGAAAAGAATATCAAAGTAACTAGAAACCAAGTCGCCTGTGAAGCATAATAATCAAAATATCTAATTTGAATAAATCTCGTAAGAGAATAGCAAAAAGTTACAAATGAACCTAAACCTAAAAAATCTAATATTCCTGACATTTGAAGCTTAGAATATTTAATTTTTATTTTAATTTTTGTTACTAGAGTTTTTAAAGTAAAGTACAACAATTTGAACAACATCGTAAATGCTTTGAGATTACTTTTCTCATCTCGGTATGTTACAGTATTTTTAACTTGTCCAATTTTTAAGTTATCTTCTATTGATAAATTTGAAAAATAAACGGATAGAAAAAATGGGTATCCATATCTATAAAAAAGTTTTGGAAGATCAAAGTTCCTCAATGCCTTACTAGAAATTAAGAATAAACCGTTTAAAGGATCATTAAGTTTCCAATTCGAAGTAGATAGTTTTAGCAAGAATGAAGCAAAGGCATTACCAATAAATCTTATTATTGGTATATTTCCTTCTATTCCGTCTTCCCAAAATCTATCACACTTTAGAAAATCAATTTTATTATCTTTTGCTACTTTTTTTAATTTCAAAATATCATCAATTTTAAATTGATTATCACCATCAATTTTTATAAGGTAATCAGTCTTATTTAAATCAACTTCTTTAATTGCATTTAAAAATGATTTTCCTGCACCAATATTTTTTTCGTTATTTATAATTTTTAAATTATTAAAATCTTGCAGCTCTAGTTTATTAATTATATTTAAGGTTTCATCTTTACTTGAATCATTTACAATAATTACTTCATCAAAATGGTTAAAAGATTCTTTTATTGTTTTTTCAATATATTTTTCTTCATTATAAGCAAGCACAATTAAAGTAAACACATTTTTATGATATCAAGAATATTTTGAATTAAAATACCAAACAAATACTATTCAAATATTAAATATTTGTTATTTAGTTAATAAAATACTCATAAATTTCTTTTGATGGACTTGATTTATGAATATATATTTTTTCGCTTCTTAACGAATTATAATTCTCTAGAAAATCGTTCATGTCTTTTGTTTGATAGTTTGATAAAACTAAATTCTTCCCAATCTCAAATAAATGCTCTTGATCTAGATGTTCGTCTCTCCAAACCAATGTTGGTACTCCAATTAATTGACACTCTTCTACAATTCCTGCTCCGTCTGTCACTACAAATTCTGAACTGAACAGCTCATTGATAAATTCATCATATTGAATTAATTCAAGTGTTTTAACATTACCATCTGTAAGTTCATCTAAAAGATTATACGATTTTAATTTATTTCTTGTGGGTATGTGAAGATACCAGTTGATATCGAATTGCTCTGAGATTTGAACTAAAAAGTTCACCAGCAACTTCAATTTAATTTTATTATTTATATTTTCCGTTCTATGTATAGCTACAGTGACTTTATTTTTATTATGATTTTGATTTAGTTCAACACCAATGAAGCTATCGTAAATAGTGTTTGTAGATATTTGTAAAATGCTCCCTTTTACATTCCATTTCTTAAGCTGATTAATTTGACTTTCACCATTTACGATTAATTTATTTGATATTTTTGCAACAATATACCTTATAACTGATTCTGGAAAGTGTTTAAATATACCAGGTACAGGATGCCCCGCTTCTAAAAGTACGAGATTACCTCTATTTCTTTTTACAAAAAAACTTCCAAGAAGAGTCGAGAGTGTATCACCATGCACGAAACAATAATTTGATTTTATATTTTTATCAGGATAAAAGATTATTTTAATAATTGTCTTAAAGAACCATAAAATTAAGTTGCTGTAAGTCCCTAAATTAATTTTATTTTTAGACAATTCAATATAAATATATTTTCCTATAATTTTTTTCCTTAAGTTACTTGTTGTCTCACTATGTTGCTTTAAATCATATAATTTAACTTTTTTACCAGATTTTAAAAATTCATTTATGACTGGGATAGTCTTTATAAATTGTGCTTTTGTTCCAATTATAAAATTAAAGGTTAAATTGTCATTTTTTTCATCAATAGGCATACAAATATTTTATAGAAGGTCTTGTCTATTTGTTTTAAAAAAAATAATTTCACTTTTATAGAGTTAATCAAAAATATATTATTTAAATTTGTAATGAAATCAAATTTGTTGATACATTCCAAAATTTAAATATTATGGTTAACAATAGAAATGAAAATTGTAATTGCAGCTTTAGTTAGAGGTTATGATAAGAAGCAAGATTACAATATTTTGATAAAAAGAAATAACAATATATTTCGTAAAATCACATCTAAATCTGAAAATAAAATAGATCAAATATTGTTTCATGAAGGAAATATAAGTAAAGAAGATGAAAGTTTTATAAATAGCAAATCTCCCGAGAGTATAAATTTTGTTGATGTCTCTGAAGATTTTGGTTACGACAAGAAATTGATTGAAAAAATACCTGATCTTGAACGTTTTGGAATTGGTTATAGATTAATGTGTAGGTTTAATTTCTTACATATATGGAAATACATTAAGGATTTTGATTATCTTATCAGAATAGATGAGGATATTATGATAAAAAAATTTGATGTAAATATTATAAACAACATTGA
>Ga0163110_10001799_pt1 | contig 10930 bp, 13 predicted proteins | sample CRUFie1St17metaG_FD_108703 | JGI IMG/M metagenome (GOLD analysis project Ga0163110, IMG submission 108703) | Marine microbial communities from the Costa Rica Dome - CRUD Field 142mm St17 metaG | ecosystem: Environmental > Aquatic > Marine > Oceanic > Photic zone | place: Costa Rica: the Eastern...
AAATACGGATCAGTAGCAACTGGGGAGGTATTCGTAGTTGTTCTTCCCGCATTAGTAGCTGCTTGTTGTAAAGGAGTCTGATTCCTATTAGCTATTTGTCTAGCTCTCTGAATGCCTCCTGCGTTAGTTGTTGTATTTGTATTTCTAGCTGCCATTATTTAACCTTGAAATAAAAGTTCTCATCATAAACTACAACTGATGAATCAGATTGCGTAACTTGAAAACATAATTTGTAATAACGTTCACGCATAAAAGAACTCATATCAAGATTAAAATAATTTCCATTTGAATCACAACTTAACTTTGTACCTTTTTGGCTGTAAGGAACTACAAATTCATCTGTAAGAGCATCTTTAATGCCATAATAAGACGAAGTTGGAAGAAAGTTAATAGTTCTATAATTTGATTGCGTAGAAAATGTTTTAGTTGGATATCTTTCTCTACCGAGAACTCTTATTTTAGGTACTTCTTTAGTTGAGTACTCATGTTTTAGATTTTTTATATATACAACACCTTGATCAGATGTAAGTTCGGTCAAGCCTGTTGTTACGAACGAAGAATCATCATATACGATTTCTAGTTTAGGTTGATAGACTGTATTAGTTTCTCTACTAAAAAATTTAATAGATCCAAACTCAGTAGCGTTAGTTTCTTCTGATCCCGATCTCATTAGTATAAAGCCATCATTACTTCTACTACCGGTTAGTAGATATCTAACTACAGGTGTTATATTCATTCTTATATCACTAGTCTCGTTACTAAATGATTGAGTACCATAGAAACTACTAAACCATGTACCTCCACCGGTAACACTATTATATACCATATTAGAATTTGTAGCTAGAGATTGTGATGTCCATTCGATATCTTTACTAACTATTCGTTCCGTTCCTGGGTGGAGTTTATTCCTATATATCCAACTTACGCCTTCTCTAGTAAGACTATTTAGATTAGTTGGTTCTAAAGTTCTACCCGTTCCTTGTACCCAAGACTGTGATACAGGATATGCTACTAAATTATATTCAGTCGGCACCTCGTCAGTTTTAGTTTGATATAAATTTAAGAAAAAGGTAGGATTAGATATCTTACCAGACGCTACAGATGAACTTATCTCAGTTAACGGAAACTTAATAAGTATTCTACTTGTAAATATGCCCGCCGAAGATGATATTTTAGATAATTCTAAAATACTATCTATACCAGTATTCATACTACTTGACCGTTCATACCTCGTAGCATCTATGTCTGCATATACTGTCTTTATCATATCAAATCCCTTATATATTAGTTACCCGACCTTTAATATTTGAATTAGGAAATTTAACTTCAAATATTGATGGATCTAATGATGGATAAATTACTTCATTTCTAGTTGCTTGTCTTATATCATAAATATTACCAGAATAACCGGCTTGCGCATCATGTAGATTAAAAATTTCGATTTTTGTTATACTTTGAACTCCCATAATAGATGCAAGATCTGTATATAAATCAGCTAGAATAATCGGTTGATTTATTTGCCACCTATCGATATTAAATGACTTTTTTAATTGATTTATACATTTTATTAAAACGTCATTACTATTAAATCCAGGCAACGTCATTATCTCAAAATCTACTCCTATGTTAATTATATGAGCATTTTTTATTGTAATTGAATCAGTTAATAATCTGTATGGAGCAAGATAATTTTTTATATTTTCTTTAGTAGCAGGATTGCTAATAGTTAATTCTTTATTATTATTATATGATAAAACATAAAGACAGACTGCAAACGGGTTTCTCGTTCTAGACGTCTCAGGTGTAATGTTTAACTTTTCATCTTGAGTAGTATAAACTTTTGCTATTGATCCGAATATAGATGGCATAGTAAGAGTTCTAATCATATAGTCGTCTTTACTAACTACTCTACCTTGCGCGTTAAAATGAGCAAGAGCATTATTTCTAATCTCTTCTACAGTCTCACTTCCTCTAGCACCTTGTGCTGGAGTAGGATTACTAGCAGCTACAGAATTTATAGTATTATTATATAGCGTATTATCTAATCCTGCACCGTCACTAATATATTTTATTTGATCAATATCAGTTATTTCACCTGCTGCAACATTATCTTGAATACCTTTTCCTATACTATACTCTACTGTTATAGTAGTATTCGCTGGCGCTTCACCGTATGCTTTAGTAAACATAAAATTACTAGGATCTATAAAATCTCTACTCATTTTATTTACACTTGGAAGTAGCGATCCTGCGTTTATAGGATTAGGAACTATTTCTTCGTCTGGTCTAGTAGAGGTACCTGCTCCGAACTCTAAAATAATTTTTCCGTCTTCTCGCATTTTTACAGTAAATCGTTTAGATGTTTTATTAAGTTTTAGTAAATAAGGCGTTTCGAAATTAAATTCAGTTAAGGTAGGATCATTATACTGATTGTTAGCTATTCTTTTATGAACTGTATCTTGAGCTAGAAAAGGTACTTCCGACCATTCATTTCCGTTGCTATCTGTAACTTTATCTATAGATATAATATTTGTTCTATTTAATGCAAGTTGCAAGTAAGCTTGAGCTGGTCCTACTGTAAACGTTTGAGTAACTTTATTTCCTGATTGGAAAGATACCTGCTTTTTTAACAAGTAAAAGGTTGGTTCTCCTGTAGTTTCGTCTATTGTAAATACTGATACATCAGTCGGACTAGTAGAACCTGAGATACTAAAGTCGATTGGGGCGTCTCTTCTAAAAGTTGTTCCGTTACCTGCTTTTACTCTCATACCGCCTTCTATAGCTAATGCATATCTAAAATCTGGTTTATTGTTAGCTCCTGCTCCGAGAGATGGTACAGTTTGATAGATATCTACGTCTACTACTGCTGCAACTGATTGTTTTGGTTTATACCCTAAAGCCTGCGCTAGTAAAGTAACGTTTTTCTTTTCACTTGCATAAGGTAGAAGAGACTCTTTGAATTGTTTATCTAAATAAAAACTTAAAACATCTCCTACATATGCAGTAGTCTCTAAAAACATCATACCAGGAGAGGCTTCGTTAAAATCATTAAACGTAGTCGGGTAATAAGTTTTAGCGAAATCGATTAAATTTTTTCGTAAGGTAGGAAAATCTTTCCCTATATACTTTATATCCTTTGATATTTTTTCGTTAATATATGACATAATTATCCTATAAATTCTCTACTATTACAGCTCCATTCGGATCAAATACAAAAGTTACATTGGTAAAAGCAGCTACGTCATCTATTACTGAAACTCTTAAAGCTACTTTAATCCTATATTGATCTATATCTACTATATCTCTAGTTACCCTTATACTATCGATTACTATGAATGGTAACCAAAATTTAATACTATCTAATATTTCTTCTCTTATCTCTCCTTCAAGTCTACTCGTATTCGGTTGAAAGATAAATCTTCGAAGATTAGTTCCGAAATTAGGTTGCATAAACCTTTCACCTTTGTGAGTCAAAAGTAAATTTACTAAATCGGTTTTCGCTTGATCAAGAGTAGTATAGTTCAAAGCAAAATTACTTTGACCTCCTCCAAACGGAAGTTTAATTCCTAAAGCTATATCATCTCGACCAAATAATTCTGCCATTTTTATTTCTTAAACCTTTTTACTAACTCGCTATAATCTCTAGTTAAAGCTTTAGCTACTCCAGGATCAACCTCTGTTGTTCTTGCAGCTACTCCTCGAATATCTGTTTTAGGTACCATCTCTTCGATAGAAGGTGCACCTGAAGGGGTTATATCACCATATCCTAGTTTTGCAGCTAAACTATTTCTATCAAACGTTTGAGCCTGATTCGAAGTAAAAGTCTGCTCGCCCATAGTTGGATAGGCAGCCTCTTGACTAAGTCGTGAGCTATTACCAGCAGCAATATCACCTGCCGTCTCGTTTAGAATATCGTTTAACATTTTATTTTTTGTATATTCTACTTTTTTCTTCGGTGCTCTTGCTCTTCTTTCAACTGCATCAGTTAATCCTAATGCATGCTGTAACCCTGAATTAAATTCTTTTTTTGAAACCTTTTTTGGTTTAGATTGTTCGTTTAATATTTGACGAACTTCTTTACGAACTTCCTCTCTTACAATCTTACGTATAACCTGTGCTAATTTATTTGTTGACATAGTTCTCCTCTAAATATACTTTATCATATATAAATATAACTTATTCTAATTTATTGTTAAAAATAATTAAGCAACTCCTACCCATGGAATAGGAGTAGGTACCGGTCCAGCTGGTGTTGGTACGAGCCCGATATACAAACCTGATATTTGAGTAAGATGTTGTACAAATCCTGATACTAATATTCCTGCAATAGCACCGCAATTCTGACTATGAAATGCGTCATTTATAGTAGAGGCTAGAGCAGGTATAGCAGCTACTCCAGGTTGTAATTGTTGCACACCTGGTGCAGGAGCTACGGTTGGAGGGTGAGGTGGTAGCGGATTATATTGAGCAGCTGCCCATGCATTAACAGTACCAGTTGCTGCAGGTATCCACCCTGGAACGCCTATATCAATACCTTCAGGTGGAATCCCAGCTGAGTTAAATACCTGAGCAAAGCTAGCTTTCCAGCCTGCTTCCATCGTAGCTTTAACCCATCCGCTAGTAAGTAAATTGTTATATGGTATAACTCCTGCTAGTCCAGTTATAGCTAGTTCATACTCATCTGCTATTTTCTTTGCAGTCGGAGCTCCAGCTTGTTGATAATCTTCTCCACCTTCTGCGTTTCCACAAAACCATGAACTCATATTTGCTGTAAATAATCCCCAGTTAGCTGGCATAACTTATTTCTCCTTACGGTTGACCGAAAACAGTTTTACTGTATTGTTGCGGTATAGTAGCTTTATGTGCTGCAAGATCAGATTGCTGCTGCGCATATTGAGGTGCTTGTATTGGTGGTCCTGATGGACCTGCAGGTGTTGGATGTATCTCACCTTGAAGTGTTGTAAGCATCGCATCTATAATATCACATAATTTTGCCTTCCATGTATCGTCTTCATCACCTAATACAAAGGGATGACCTTGTGTACTACCGACAGTTGGTGATCCACCTTGAGCTGAGTCTTGCTCTACACCAATATAAATTAAAGGACATTCTAGTTCAAACTTTTCAGTAGCGTTAAGATATACTGAAGGGGTATCGACTAAGAATTCACTACCAGCATCGAACGTCATATCAGTTTCAGTAGTAAGTCCTATCCCTCCACCTCCGAAAATATAAGTACCTGCTTCTCTACTATTAAAAATAAGTCTATTAGATGTAAGTAAAATTTGACCTTGCCTTTCACCATCACCGTCTATAAGATCATCTGTAGTAGGAGCAGTTAAATCTTCCCCAACTGTATTTGTACCAGCTTCAAACGACAACGCGTCGTATTTAGTTGAACCAAAGGTTAATGGAACAGTTTGCCCTCTTGTCATCCAAATAGTAGAAGATTCTAAATCCGGATTTTCTACTACATGCTCACCACCGTCTTCTAGATCTTGATCTTGACCATTACGGATTATCAATATAGGTTCAGTAGGATCATCGGTCGAAGGATCTGACCATGTATTTTCAGGACCGCTTTTAGCTTTTACAGCTGAACCGAATCTAATACTATTTCCAAATCTACCTTCTATAGTAAGATCTCCTTCATAAGGCTGGATAGGTCGTATTTTAGGTTGCTCTTTGAATGTTTCACCTAGCTCTATATCACTACCTTCGTCTCCGGATATATTAGGATTACCAAATCCTGCATTTTTATATTCTTCGATTTTAGATTCGTTTTCTTCATCAGAAGCGGGGTCAGGTATACTTAAAAATGGTAATGAGTTATGGTGTACCGAACCCCACATATTAACGATATCGTGATAATATAATATCTCAGCATCTATACTTTCTACACTTTGTTTAGAAACGGTTTCAGTAACCATTACAATCTCGTGGATTACAGGATATTGTTTTATATTTTTTGTAAGAGGTACTGCCCAAGGAAGATTTTGGATATCAACTAAATTTTGATCGGTATGAATTCTTCGTACCTGAATCATTCCTATCTGCTCTTCCGGATCAGGTATAGTACTATCATAGTGAGGGTGATCGCTATTCAGTATTATATCTATAACCTCAGCAGGTTCAGTATTTATCTCGGTTACCCGTAGATTAGCTGCATGTTCTAAATCGGCTGGAGTTACAGGCGTTTGTGATCCTGGAGCATTGTAAGGCCTAGATTTATTATTTCTTATTTTTGAGTACCCCATTATCTATACCCTCTACTTTATCATCTATTTTTTTATTTGTTTCTTCGATTGCGTTAAGTTCTTCTAATAATTGTTTCTTTTCTTCTTCAGAAATACCGAAATCGTTGTCACCTTGCGCGTTGTTACCGATTAACCTTTGAACAACAGCTAGTAATTTAGCTAATTGATCATCGTTCTTAACACTCACTTCTAGATAATCTTTTATTAGGGGTACAATAATAGTTGCGTCACCTATGTTAGTCATAAGTGGTTTAAGTTCACTAATAAGTAAATTTATTTGCGATTCTTTCTTTTTAGAAGCACTGTATAAATCTTTAGCGATATCAGAAAAACTTTTTCCCTTAAATATTTCAGTATCCTTATCCATATATAATAATTAGAAATATTTAGAGTTTTGGTCATACGGAGGAAGTTTTCCGTTTGCATTGTACTCTTCCCACATATAATTGTATATTTTTCTCATTTGGTTTACTACTTTAGTAATATATTGAGTTTTAACGTCTGCCATTTCCCTTATCATAATATAAAGAGCTTTTTTATTATATATCTCAATATTTTCTCTTCTTCTAAAAAGTTCAGCTATAGCAGCTGCTACTCTAATATCTTTCTTTCTAGTAAATATAACGTTTAAGTTATCATCCCAAAACTCAACCATTAGATCAGTAAAGTCTCTTTTAGATTCTACGTATTCCGTCCTAACTACTTCGTTAGTGATATTTCGTTTTAGATCAACTACAGATAGATCAGCTTTTTGTTTCATCTTTTTATAGTTCTCGTTGTTATTATAAATAAGATAATTTTTTGCTACAATACTAAAATATGAATAAGCCTTCGATCCCTTATCAGGATTAAATTTATCGATTTTTTCGATTAGGTATGCAACTACTTCGGCTTGTACGTCAGCATAACTATCGTCGAAACAATAAAACTTAAAAGTATGAATTATATTTTCAGCAAGTTTCATAAATGGCTTATGAATAAAAGCAGTATAGACTTTGTTGCGTAAAATAGAATCTGGTTCGTTATTGTAGGCTATAATAGCACGTTCGTTTTCTTCGAAAAAATAACCTCTACGTTTCTTCTGTTTTGTTTTTTTACGTTCAGCTTCGAACCTATCGTACCATTGGTAGAATTCTTGTACCGGAGATAGACTAGAGCTGGTTTGAGTTGAAATCATTCACCTTCTCCTAGATTATTTAGTTTACTAATAATTTTCTTTAGTTCTTTGAAAAAGTATCCAACTTCATCATCTGAAGAAAATGAACCTCTTGTATCAATTTTATTTATTTCTTGGTTCATAGCAGTAATAGTTTTACTAAACTCTTTAACCCAAGTTTCTAAATTTTCAACATACTCTTCACTCTGTTCATAATTTTTTAATAAATTATAGTTTGCAAAAAGTGATGCAAGAAGCGCTATAGATAATAGTATTATTGTAATTATCATCCGAATAACTCATCGAATAGTTGACTAGCATCACTACCTGTATTAAGTTGAGATGCAGGATTATTTTTTGGTTTTGAAACTGCAGGTTTAACTGACGGCTTTTTGTAAGTATTTTGATGCATTTTTTCTTTAGAAACATTAGTAAGTGTTCTAGCTTCATGCCACGAATTTTCTCCATGCTTCCACCTCTCATATTCTACTCGAGATGCCATCATATCTGCTTGATGTAATATTAGTGGTAAATTAGTCTTTAATCTAGAATCAGGATTAAACGATACTAGGTAAGGCTTGTTAGCTTCTTCGTACATACCATCATGGATTCTTATTCCTAAAAATTCGTTCCAGGTATACTTTATTCCGAAATGCTGTAGTATAAATAAGCTTCTATCAGGAATCAAACTAAATTCGGTTTTAGGATTTACAGTATAAAGAGCTCCTTGATTTTTTCTATGCCATTCAGAAGGATTAGGTATATAAGTATCATTTTCTAGATCACCTATTTTTCCTAGATCATGGTTTAGAGCAGCAAACATTAACTCTTCTAAAGTATAGTTATCCTGATAAGCTCCTGCTGAAGCCCAGCTATTATATAATTCAAAAGATATATCCATCACCCGTAAAACATGATCGACGTATCCTCCAACAAAGCAATTATGGTAATGCTCTCTAGAGCTAGCAGGCGCAAACATCATTCTTTCACCAAAGTAGTTATACATTTCTAAAAGTTTAGTTTGACGTTCATCATTAAATTGATGCTTTATTCTAGCAAGAAGGTCATCCCAGTTTTCTTTTATTTTATTTTCGTCTAATTTCATATATTTAATTTATTATTCCATCTATAACACCAAGCTTAAGTGCATCTTTAGCTGCAAGGTATAGGTCAGTCTTTGAATGCTCTGACCAAAACTTCTTATCTTTATTTGTCTTTTCTCCAAGAATAGAGTTAGCCATACTCTCTAGATGAGAGTTATATTTATGAGCCGCTTTAAGATCAGATGATTTACCTGCTTGCATTGATGAACCTTCATGTATCATTATAGTTGATCTTTTACTAGCTAAACGTTTACCGGTACCGCTTGCAAGAATCATAGCTGCTGCACTCATAGCCTTACCACGACATATAGTATTAACCTTTATATTACTATTCTTTTCTAAACTTTCGATATAATCGATTATGCCAAACATTTCGTAAACATCTCCTCCGACCGAATCAATTACTACGTTTATAGGAGAGTTATCTCCATCTTCTCTATTTCTTAGAATAGCTCGACATCTAACCATAAAATCATATAAACCATAGTCTTCTATTTCCCCTATAATATAAACAATACTATCCTCTACATCAACAGCAAACTCAATTTCTTTATATAGATGCTTCTTTTCTAATTCATCTTCATAGTAAACTTCTTCTTCAGACGTATTAGTTTTAGATGCTTGTTCTTCATAACTTCCGTAAATATTGCTCATAACTATCCTTTTAATATATTCTTAATTTTATCTATCGGGGTACTCTTCCCTTCGAATGCTTCTTCTACGCTAGTACTATCATATCCTAAAGCGCATGCTAATCGTTTACATACTCTTTTGAAATCATGTATATCGACATTCTCGTTGACGTCCAACTCTACCTTTTGAATTTCCTTAGAATATGTACCTCGTGTATAAATTAGTTTATCCATAATACATAATATACGAAAATAATTTTAAGAATCAAACTATTTTATTCTTAATTTTCTACTTAATTTTCTTATCTGGACTTCTAGCGGCTTTTTATCTTTTTTAAGTTTAGCTTTAGATAATTTTTTCTTTAAGTCGTATAACTCCGCCATCTGAGTTCTCTTGATAGACTCTCTTTCACGTTTAGTCAAACGTTTTTTAGCTTTTTTAGATACTATTTTTGTAGGGCTTAATTTACCTTTAAGTTGCGGTTGCTCTTTTCCTTTATGAAATACATTTCCATCTTTATCGACATATTCTTTCATCCATTGCCAACCTTTAGGTCTACCAGTAGGTTTATATCTTGGTGTAAATTTAGGAGGATCAACAACTTTATTTACGCATGAACTACATAGCACTGCAGTTACTTTAGGTCCAACCTTTACCCAGTTACCGCATAACTTACCTTTCCAGTACTTACCTCCTTCAACGCTATTACGACATATCATATAACGTTGATTATTTTCTATATAACTTTTATAAACTTGTTTATTTTTTCTTGCCATATAATTAAATATACGAAAAATAAAATTTTTAAGCAACTATCCTTTATATGGATTTGGGTTATGAGGTCTTCTAGTTCCGGATCTTTTACGTTTTACTACTCGCCTCCTCTTATCGTTAGCGCTTAAAGCTTTATTATTCTGAGGGTTACCATGATAGAGCTCATGTTCAGCAGTTGTGTTCTCGTTGGCTGGTAGAGACTCTTTTTCTTGTTCTTCTTCTTCTAAAACTTCTATAAAAGTATCGAGGCCTTTAGCTAGAGCTTTTCCTTCTGAAGCTTCTTGTTGTAGGTCTAACAAATTTTCTTCTTCTAGTTTTTCTTCGGGCATATCTTGATTAGTAAGTTCTTGTTCTTTATCTAACATCTCTTCTAATCCTTCCGATGCATCATAATCTTTATCTTTTGGATCAAGCCAAGATTTAGGCATTGGATATGACTTATTAAACTCCATACCTTCGGGTGCACTCATTTTAACTTCTACTTTAGGCTTTCGCTTTATCTGCATAAAAGCAAAATTAGCAGCTATTACAAGTGATATAGCTAGTGGATCGAATACGAAAATAATTAAAAGCAAAAACCAGTTAACCACTTTATTCATAGGTTGACCTGTAACCTCGGATAAATATTTTAGTGGTCCTAACTCTCTTTGCTCTTCGTTACCCATTTCTAGATCTAAAAGATCTGAATCGAGCTTCATTATCGAATCTTGTATAGCTTCTAACTTTAGATTGATATTATTTCTATCAGTTATAGTCGCGCTTAATTCGGATTGTAGTGCTTTCCTAGCCGATGATGATGTAGTAGTAATAAGTTGTCCTGATTCTCTATCAATATATTGAACTTGTGCTGGATTAGAAAGAGAAGTTCTTAAATCAGATATAGTAGAACTTAGTTGAGTTTTTTCTAGACTTAAATCGGTCTTCTGCTCTTCGAATCGATTTTGCTTCATCTGCAGTACAGCTAGTGACTTATCTAAAAATTCTGACTTAGTAGCAGTCTCCTGAT
>Ga0163110_10001800_pt1 | contig 10924 bp, 3 predicted proteins | sample CRUFie1St17metaG_FD_108703 | JGI IMG/M metagenome (GOLD analysis project Ga0163110, IMG submission 108703) | Marine microbial communities from the Costa Rica Dome - CRUD Field 142mm St17 metaG | ecosystem: Environmental > Aquatic > Marine > Oceanic > Photic zone | place: Costa Rica: the Eastern...
GGGGCGGGGGGGGGGGGGGGGGGGGGGGGGGGGGGGGGGGGGGGGGCGGGGGGGGGGGGGGGGGGGGGGGGGGAGGGGGGGGAGGGGTTCCAGGCGGGGCGCCGGAGCGCGGTGGGAAGGCGCCCGGGCGCTTTCCCCGGGTGGGGTGACCCCCCCCCGCCCCCACCCCATCCGCCGCCTCGCCGCAGCTCCCGCCCCCAGTGATGGCGGGCGAGCACTCTCGCGGCCGGGGCCCAGGGTGGCTCGGGCGCGTGGCAGCGCTGGTGGCCGGCGCCCCAGACCCCGCCACCGCCGCGGGGGCGGGGGCGGGGGCGGGGCAGGAGGGGGCGCCAGGGGGGTCAGGCTCCCAGGGCGCGGCAGGGGGGGCGGTCCAGGGGCGGGCGGACGTGCGCAGTGGGAGCGACCGGCCTCCAGGGCCCTCGGTGGCGTTTGACGAAGTGGGAGAGGAGGCCACTCTGGCCAGGCTCTGGGATGCGGTAGAATCTGCGCGTCAGCAGGAGGTGGGGGGACGAGAGGCCTTCACGGCGTTTCTCGAGGCGTACCTAGCCCAGTTCAAGGATTGGCAGCCCCGGGAACGGGATTTAGGGGCGGAGGGGGGTGGGCGGAGTGCCCTGGGCTGTGTGGAAGGGCACCCTGACAGGGTGATAGCATCGCTTGTGGGGGAACTTGGCCGCCTGGGCCGAGGTCTCCCGGCATTTTTAGGCGACCCGGGCGCCTGGGAGGACCTGGACCGTGTCAGGCGCGAGGCCCTTGGTCTAGAGGTGCTCTCAATCCTCATGCGATCCCCGCATAATCGCAGGCTTTTTGCGTGGTATGGGGGCTTCCGGGCGCTGGTGTCATTGACGAGGCTCATCGCTGCCAACCTCGCGGAATGCGCAGCGTACCCTGACGAAGGCGTTGCTGAGAAATCTGGCCTCCTCGGGCGCCTTCTTGTGCATATGGCCCTCACCGTGTCAACTTTTGTGGACGCTGGCCTATGGAGCTCCGCATCTTCTGGGGGCGAAGTCGGCCCAACCTTTGAGAAACCAGGAGGTGCTTTCCTGCGTTTCGGCCGCCCGAGGTCCCTCTCCCGACAGGTGCGCGGGCAGACTTCCTCGGTGGGCGTAGGCTCGGCGAGGCACCCGCAGGCGGACCTTATGGAGACGGGCATTTTTGACGCTTTCCTCGACGTCCTTAAGGCCAACTTGCGGATCCGGGAGCACATTGGCCAAATTGCAATCCTTCAGACGGTCGACGAGCTCATCTTACTGGCGATTCAGACAGCCTCTGCATCAAGTACCGCGCTTCAAGACCACCTCCGCGACATCGGCGGCGTGGAGCTCCTCCTCGAATTCATCGGGGCGCCGAGCCTTCTGCGAGGCTTCGATGACGCCCTTGCAGAATCTGTGGGGGGGTCGCAGACCACGACGGTGCGGCCTGCCCGCTCAGCGGCGGAAGAGCTCAAGATCCAGTGCTTAGCGCTGGCGACCGTGTTTGATTCTGCTAGAGCCAATGCGTACAGCTTGCAGCGCATTACGGCTGGCGGTGGCCTTGAAAGAATCAGCCGTATGCTGGTGTGGGCATCCAGAAACTTTTTCGAGGAGAACCCGACCACGTCAGAGAAGTGTAGCCCCCCGCGGGTCATCACACGAGCGGACGAGGTGCCCCCCGGCTGCGTCGGGCTGCAGCAAGTGTTCTCGCTCTTTGGGGAACAACTGGCCTACGGGTACGATGGCCCGGGGGAGAGTCTCGTCCTTCTGTGCCTGCGCGCGCTCTTGGAGCCTTTCCAGGGGGTTGATGGCCCCAGCCCGTCCTGGACTGGGGTCTCCGCGAGAGGGGATGCTCTGTACCAGCACTACGTGGTCCAGTGGATTGCGAAGTTGCTGCGCGTTGTCCCAGCGGGGCTCAATGCCTGTCGTAAGCGGGGCGCCTGGGACGTCCTCTGCGGAGAATACTTCTACGGCTTTGCATTCTCGGAGCGGGAAGGGGTTGGAGGTACTCCTCGAGAGAGTCGATTGGCCCTGCAGCAGAGGATTTTGGCCCTGTTCGACCTGGCGATTAACCTCGAAAACTCCCACGAAAACGTACAGGAATGCTCCAAGCTTGTGGAGCTCCTGGAGGTACACATGCTGAGGCCGACAGGGGTAATTCCCATCTCGGGAGCGATCAAGCGCGCTTTGGCTGGTTCTAGACGCCCGTACACGGTGGACTCCTTGTACAGGTGTGGCTTTACTGCTCGTCTGGCGAACATAATCCTGAAGCAGCGGTCGGACGCGTGGGAGACCCAAGGCGGGGACGAGGCGATGCTCGAGCTCATGGGGACGCCCGGTCTGAGCGACCCTCGCAACCAGGCGGTCGCTGCTCGGCTCGAGCTGATTGGTCTCCTTCGAGAGATCTTGGGCGCTTCGGAGAGTATCCGGCGGCAGGTGATTCGAGAGTGGACGGTCGCGGGGGCTCTATTCAGCACCATGTGGGATGCGGAAGTGCAGAATCTGTCCCTGGATCTCATCCTGGATCTCATGTGCCAGAAGACAATGGGCGATGACGAGCGCCTGGCAAAATCAGTCCTGTTCACGCGGTATTTGGAAGCGCTTCCCCGCGCGCAGTCCGAACGCAGCACCAGTGGGGTCAAGCTCGTCCTGCGGCTGCTGTCAGGAATCCAAAGAGTCATGAAGGAGGATGCTGGTGAACACCAGTCAATGTTCCTCGACGCGGAAGCCCTGCTCCAAGTCTCAAATCTTCTAAACGAGGACTACGGTCCAATGGAGGGCTCGGAGGTTTGCTGCCAGGTGCTGGAGACCTTGACGGCCCTGATGGCGGGTAACTTTGAGGCGCGAGAGAAGTTCGAGCTCCTGATGGGCCGAGAAACCCTTCTCCATCTCGTGGTCCAGAGCGCGGGCCAGCACGGCCCCTTGCCCTTCGGTGTCGTCAAAGGCCTTTTGGGATTAGCCACAGACGGCAGTATTTTGTCGGAGGGGGGCTCGAGCGCAGTCACCAACTCGGGCATTATGCCCGTCATTGTGGACGCCTTGCAACTCGTGGTGCCCGAGTTCAAGAGTACCGGCCTGCGCATGATTCATGAACTTCTGAAAGGACACATCGCTTACTGTTGCGCCTGCTGCGGGCTCGCGACCCAGCTGCTTCAGTGGTTCGGGAAAGAGAGTGATCCGGCCTTGCGGAACGAAATAGGCGACGTCATCCAGCTCATCGGCAGCGTCTCAATTACTGCGACGGATCTGAGGCTGATCTTCAACATGTTCCGCGCCCCTGACGAGCACGGACTTTCTCACGGGTGCCGCTCCCACTTGCTGCGGATCCTTCAAAATATGGCCGACCACGATGGCCCGTCGTCATTTTTCGACTTTAGCGGCCAAAATTCAGGGATGGAACTTATTTCTCCACTGCGGTCTCGAATCGGGAAAGGTTACGCCATTGTTTTCTGGATGCGCCACGGTGGAAATCAAGGCGTCCCCTCGGACTCCGCGTCAGAAGCTGTATTCGAGGTTTGCGGGCGCAGTAACAGCGGGGAGGCGAGAAGCATGTCGATTGTACACTCCGGGGGCCGCTTCTGGTCGGCCGTTTTCGATACGAAGGCGCACACTGCAACTTTCCGCCCGTGCACTACGCGAGGGCAGTGGCATCAAATCGCTTTCGTGCACACGAACGGAGGACCCTTCACGCACTCACAAATGGCCCTATATGTGGACTCGAGGCTGGTGGACACTCAAAAACTCTCTTTCGTGAAAGGAATGGAGGTGATCACGAGTCTCAGGATTGGTGTCGCGAGTGAGCCTGAAAGCAGAGATCAGCGGGCCCTCGTGCCTGCTTTTACCCCTGCAATGGCGGCACCGTTCCTCGGCCAGATCGGCACGGTGTGGATGTTCCACGAACCTCTAGGCGCTAAGCAGGTGGAGCAGCTGCACGCTCTGGGGCCGCAGCACAGCTCCCCCTTCTTTCCTTCACGCTCTGGTCTGGACGAAGCCGTTCTCCTCGGCTTCAACGCCCAGGCCTCAAGCCAGGGAGAGAAGGTGTATAACATCGCCGAGACGACGTCTGGAGAAGCAGAGCTGTGCCCAGGGACCCAGCTGTGCTGCACGCGGTCCATGTCTGATATCCTGTACTGCATCGGAGGGGTGAGTATTCTTCTTCCACTCCTCCAGCCTGGCGGACCCTCTGCGGAAGAGGTTTTGAGGCTCTTCAGCCGCGTCCTCAATGGAGGTCCAGGTCACATGCGCGCAATGTACCAGACGAGTGGCTTCGCTCTGATCAATTACCTCCTCAAGCAGCGGCAGGAGACTGAATCGCTGGCCGGTAGCAATGCCTGGATGACTGTCAGCCTCCTGGATTCGGTGAAAGTACTTCTGGAAGCAGTCCGAGACCACCCTGAGCTTTTGAGGGAGGCTGAAAGCAGGTTGCTGCTGGACATCCGCTTCTGGAGCTCGGCCCCGGAAGAAACGCAGCGGGAGTATTTCTCTCTCTTGCGAACTTCCAAGGGGCAGAAGAGCATGGCGGAGGGTTCTCTGACTCTACCCGTCGTGCTTGACTCAGTCCGAGCGCACAGCAGCGACGCGGACGGGCCGAAGGAACCCAACCTGGCCATACTGCGGGAAGGAGCCCTTTCATTGCTCCCCCAGCTCCTGTCTCGCGTCGGCACGGACAGCATCCTAGCCGAGGCGGGCATTCAAGCCATACTTGCCCTGATGGTGGATGGCCCGGGCGAAGGGATAATTACGGATTCTCTCTCTGCTTTCTCCTCAGCCCTCGCGATGGACGCGAGTGGACAGCTACTAGACAGCTGCCAGCGGTTGGGGGGGACGCAGCTGTTTTTGGGCGCCATCGGGCACAGGCATGAGCCACTTCGCCTGAACGCTCTGTGCCTCATGTCTGCTCTAGCAGGCAAGGGCGACTCCTCGAGCGGCGCTCTCTGGGAGTCGGCGGCAGACTCCCTCTGCATGTACCCTCTTTCTTCCGAGACGTCGGGCACTCTTTTAGCGGCGGTCACCCTGCCGCCAGGCCTGCTCCCCCAGGTCGTAAGCGACTCTGTAGATGCGGATCTGGCAAAGGGGGTCGAAAACCCGTGGGCTCTGGTGGCACTCCTCAAGGTGGCTGCAGGGTCAGAACCCGTTGCCTCGTCAGCGGCCATGAGCGGGGTCTTAGCGGCGCTTTCTGCAGACACGTCCAAGTGCGGCAAAATTTTCGATGCTCTCTCAGGAGGCTTGTGGCAAGAGCTCCTTGCTCCACTCGTGATGTCGGAACGGGCCCGAGACGACGACGCCGCTGCCAAATGTGCCCGCATTCTTCTGGGAGAGGCGCTGCGCTCCGTAGAGGGGGGATGGGTCCACCTGGAGCGGTTTGGAGACGCTCTCTTGGCCGCCGCCGTAGAGTGCGGTAGCGGTACTGTCTGTGGCAGCCCCGAGACCGTTCTTTCTGATATTTTGGCGGGGTGCATGGAGGATTTGCACATTGACGCAGTGAGCCGCGCAAGCAGCACGACCGGGAAGGACACTGGACCGGGAGACTGGGAGGACATGGACATGCCTCTAGCCGCTCTCCCGCCTCTGCGCCGCAACCTTTGCCGAACCCTCGTTTTGCTCGAGGAAGCCCTCCTTGGGGGATTCCGCAGCAGGGGGGGGGGGAGCGATGACAGCGGTGAAGCGGAGGCTCTGGCCTGGGCTGAAGATGCCGTGCGGGGAGCGGACCCTCCTGCTCCCCCGCTTGGGGCGCAGGGCATCCTAGGCCTCAGCCCTGAGAGCGGGGCCTGGAAACCAAGTTGGCGACTCTGCACAGCTGCTGTGCGTGCAATCCTCATTCTCAGGACAGCCTTGGCAGCGGCCAACGATTCCCCGCTGCCGAGTGTGTGCCAGATGGAGTTGACAATGGCGCAGGAATCCGGGGCCCCGACAGTACGGGAGGAATCTCCGGCGCGCAGGGGCCTCGGTGCGGCCGCTGCAGTGATGTCGGCGATGGCTGTAGCTGCTGCGACGAACCTGGTTGCGACAGAGGACTTCGGAGAGGAGACGCTATCAGACGCTGCCGAACTTCCGCTCCGTATCCTCTTGTTGGTTCTTCCCCATGCGGCCTTGGGCGAGGATAGCGTGAGGTCAGCGCCCGTGAGCCATAGAGGGGGCGTTCCCGAGGCCGTGCAAGCGTCTCTCTCCGAGGTGACCCCGGAGTCCGTGGCAGCAAGCGCGGGAACTCTTCTGGCAGCTTGTGCCCCTGCGTTGGCGGGGAAAGGGCCTGGAACGGCAGCCATGGCCGCTGCGGGGGGGTCAGGATGGGCGTCCCCTGCGGCCAGGGGGCGCCTTGCACTCTGCTTGGCCGCCCTCCACAATTTTCAGGGGGAGAAGGGCCTTCAGTGCCGCCAGGCTGCTAAAGCGGCAGCCATGTCCCTCGGGATGTCGACGAGCGAGAGTGCTGGAGGCACTGCGGGGGGCTTTGGTTCGGTCGACCTGGTAGAGGTCGCCATGGGTGCAAGGGCTGATTTGGAAAAACGCGCGCGAGTTCGTCAACGACGTGCAGTACGAGCCGCCACATGGCGATCCGAGAGAGGCACGGCCGAGAAAACGTCTGCAGCAGAAAGGCGCAAGTTTCAAGAAATGGGAAGGGCGGGGCTTGCAGCGCTGTCCGGGCTGGACCGGTCCCGGCGACAGACCGCCTTCCTCGCCCGGAAGGCTGAGTCCCGAGAGCTTGAGAGGCTGTGGCGGAAGATGCTCCGGACGGCATCAGACCCACGCGCTGTCGGGCAGGTGTTTCCCTCTGGCAGGGCCGAAGACGCACAAGGCAGCCGGGAGGGCACGAGGTGGAGAGTGGACCCTACGGAAGATCCCGCTAGGAGGCGACAAAGGCTCAGGCGGGACTGGCAGCCCTGCGACTACGAATCGGAGGACGCAGCCCGCGAGAGTGCAGCCCAGGGCCAACGCCTTTCTCGACAGGGCAGCGCAGCCCTGCCGGTTGTGCCTCGGGGTGCCCTGGTCCGCATGCCCAATGAGTCCGACATGGCCGAAGAGGGTCACGATACTGCCGGCAACCTGAGCGGGGCGGAAGATGCCAATAGCTCTGGTGACGCGGACCTTTCCGGAGAAGTGGAGGAGCAGCTTGGCCTTGCCGGGGAGGAGGCTGAAACTGCGGATGTTCCTTGGGAAAGTTCGATGGCCGCGCTGCAAGAGATCGCAGCCGGGGGGCAGAAGATTCTTCTTCGCTGCCCTTGCGAACTGGTAGCTGCCAAAGCCGTCTTCCCGGGGACCCTGTATCTGACGCCCCAACGTCTGCACTTTCTAGGCAGCCAGGACGAAGAAGACGCCGGCAAGGAGTCCAGAGTGAAGGTGAAGGTGTGGTCTCTTCGTGAAGTGGAGCAGATCCACGTGGCCCGCTATATGCTGCAGAGGCGTGCACTGGAGATGTTCCTGAGCGACCGCCGGAACTACCTCCTGGCCTTCGAGACAGAAGCCTCCGCGCGCGAGATGGCGACCCGTATTTGCAGCTCGCCGCTGGCGGGCCGCTCCGTGACCCTCATCGACCGCACAAAGAAGTCGGAGCATGCCGAGAAACTGGCGCTGCGCTGGCGGCGGCGCGAGATTTCGAACTTCGAGTACCTCATGGCCCTCAACACGCTCGCCGGGCGGTCTTACAACGACCTGAGCCAGTACCCGGTGTTCCCGTGGGTTCTATCGGACTACACCTCCGAGACTCTGGACCTGCGCTCCCCTGCAGTGTATCGCGACCTGAGCAAGCCCATGGGCGCGCTTGTCGCGGGGCAGCGGGAGTTCTTCGTTGAGAGGTACAACGCGAGCCAGGAAGCCGACCCCGATACCCCGGCCTTCCACTACGGGTCCCACTACAGCAGCGCCGGGGCCATCACGTACTACCTTATCCGCATGGAACCCTTCACGAAGCTGCACCGGCAGCTGCAGGGGGGGCGCTTCGACCACGCCGACCGGCTCTTCCACTCAGTGGCCAGCACGTGGCACAACTGCAGTCACAGCTCGAGTGACGTCAAGGAGCTCATACCCGAGTTTTACTACATGCCAGAGTTCCTGCGGAATGCGAACGAGCTCCGTATGGGCACGCGGCAGGACGGTATGGCACTGGGGGACGTCGTGCTGCCGCCGTGGGCTCAGGACAGCCCAGAGAGGTTTGTGCACTTGATGCGTGAAGCGCTAGAGAGCGACTACGTCTCGGCCCACCTGCACGAATGGGTCGACCTTGTCTTCGGCTTCAAGCAGCAGGGCAAGGCCGCTGAGCAGGCCGTGAACGTTTTCCACTACCTGACCTACGAGGGTGCAGTGGACCTGGATGCCATAGATGACGAGCATGAGCGGAAGGCCGTCCAGGACCAGATCATGTTTTTTGGACAGACGCCTTCCCGACTCTTCCCGCGGGCGCAGGCGGAACGCGGCGCCCCCTCTCCGACCTTCAACTCCGCGCTGGCGAGCCCGAAGAAGGCTACCAAGGTCGTCGTGACCCGGCCATCGGCGAATCCCGGTATGTCCAAGTGCCCCGTTCTGCACATCGGACTGCACCACTCCCGCATCGTCACAGTCAACTGCGACGGGACATTGAGCGTGCACCGCTGGATCACCCCCAAGAGCGAGTTCGGGTCCTTCACCTTCTCCCCGGCTGCTATGGACCTGGCCTATGGCGTGGACATCGACGCCCACCCGAAGACTCTCGGCTCCGTTGCGGCTCTGCGGAACAACAGCGACTGGAAAGCCAGCTTCGCAAGCGTCGGCGGGGGCAAGTTGCTGCTGAGCACGGGCCACTGGGACAACAGCCTCCGGCTGACCTCCACTGAGGGGAAGGTTCTGCAGAGTCTCGCGACGCACAAGGACCGGGTCACCAGCCTGGCGGTCTGCGGCCAGTGGGGCCCCGTTGTCACAGCAAGCCACGACACCACGGTGATGGTCTGGGACCTCCTGCAGACAACGACGAGAACCAAGAGCAAGCTGAGGGTCGCAGAACAGCCTCGGCACGTGTTGTACGGCCACACGGGGCGGGTGGCCTGCCTGGCAGCGTCCGCCGATGTCGGCGTGGTGGCCAGCGGGTCGGACGACGGGATGCTCCTGCTGCACGACCTGCGCAAGGGCGAGGTGGTCCGGGGCATCCAGGTCCCCGAGGGCGGCTCGGAAATCACGCACCTGGTCATGTCCGCAGCGGGGGACATCATTGCCCACAGCCACGCGGACCTATCGCTTCAGAACTTCACCGTCAACGGGACCCTCGTCGCGGCGGTGGAAACCTCAGAGCGGCTCCGGACTCTGAGCCTCTCGCCTGGAGACAGGTACCTTGTGACGGGCGGAGACATGGGCATCCTCAACGTCTGGAACCCCCACGACTTGAGCGTCTACCGCCGCATCGACTGTAGCCACGGGCCCATCACGTCGGCACTGTGCACGCCGGAGGGGTGCATACTTGCCGGCACAGCCGACGGGCACCTCATGAGCTATGTGCCCGACCTCGCCAAGACAACGCAGCGGCCGGCCCGGAAGAGCGTTGACGCAGAGCAGCACTATCTGCTCAGGAAATGAGTTGCGGGACGCTCATGCGTTGAGTAAAGACCAAATATATTATGCACTATATTACCGACCTGAACACGAGCATCGAGGAGGGGTACGGCGCAACTTACGGTCCAGCGGGGGGGTCTGAACGCGCGTGCTGCCTCGTCTGCGGGGACGCCTCACCCAGACTGGAGTTCGATTTGGCAGGGGCAGAGGCACCCGTAGCAGTAGCAGTTGCAGAAGTTGATGTAGCACTTCCCATCGCTGTTGACGCCGCACATGTCGATGTCCCGCTCGAAGAACATAAGGTCGATGAGGAAGAGGGAGCCGAGCATGGCGGCCTTCTGCTGCGGGGTCATCGAGGGATCCTTGAACTCTAAAGTGTACGTGTCGGAGTCCGTCAGCATCTCGCGCAGCGCGCCCCCAAAGGACTTCGGGCGGGCCTTCGTGATCACGGCGATGTCGCCCACATGCAGAGTCTCGTACGTCCCCTTCTTCCACTCGCTCGGGACCTTGGCTACGCCAAACTCGGTGTTTGTGCACAGCTCAAGGCAGCCCCCGAACAGGGTGGGGCCACGAATCATGGCGTAGGGCTCGGCGATGTCGGTGACGCCTCGGTCCATGATCTGCACGGTCGGGTGCAGCCCCCCCCCGCCCGGCGGCACCTGAGCATGCGCAATGCTTTGGGCCTTCCCAATCTGGCCGGGGGTCCCCTCCACGCGCCCCGCGTGCAGGACCATGCCGTCCTGACAATCTGGATAGCAGGCCCAGCAACCCAGGCCCCACTTGCTGCAGCAGCCCTCACGCTCCATGGTCATGACGTGGTCCCCCACGGTTTTGCCGTCGTCCCGCGTGCGGTGGAAGTTGAGCAGGAGCGAGTGCCCCGGCTTGCACCAGCAGCGCGCGCAGTCCTGCGGAGGCCCCCCGGTCAGGCCCCCAGCAGGCCAGACCCCGGGCGGCCGGCCCAGCCGCGGCCGCGAGGAGGAGGAGGGCGGGGAGGGGGGCGGGGGGGGGGGCGCAGGCCGGGGCGCGCACATCGGACTCCTCCTTCACCACCATGATTGTCCTGTTCGTGTCCGGGTCAATCACTGAGTAGGCGTTCTTCTGCTCCACGCAGCCCCCTGTGATCGCTTCCATCCACTTCAGGTCCTGCTGGATCATGAACTTCGTCGTGCCGGCCAGCAGCTCGGCGGTCTCGCGGTCCAGCAGCGGGACCTGGTCCATCTTCGTGCCCTCTGCGAGGCCAGCTGAGGCCGGGGCGATCTTCCCGGGGACCCCCGCAGCGGCCCCCGCCGGTGCCCCCGCCGGGACCCCCGCCGCCACGCCGCCGTCGCTCTCGAAAATCTCCCCCCCCGCGAACGTCGCCCCGCTCTCCTCGAACGTCGGCTGCACGCCCCCGCCCCCCTCCTACACCCCCCCCCCCCAGCTCGCCCCCCCTCCCCCCCCACCCC
>Ga0163110_10001802_pt1 | contig 10922 bp, 5 predicted proteins | sample CRUFie1St17metaG_FD_108703 | JGI IMG/M metagenome (GOLD analysis project Ga0163110, IMG submission 108703) | Marine microbial communities from the Costa Rica Dome - CRUD Field 142mm St17 metaG | ecosystem: Environmental > Aquatic > Marine > Oceanic > Photic zone | place: Costa Rica: the Eastern...
GAAGAATCATTCCCATTCTTTGGCTATGATTGGCGTGATAAAAATAAAATGACAACAATTTTAGGTATTCATTTATGCCTTTTAGGTTGTGGTGCTTTTTTATTAGTTGCTAAAGCAATGTATATTGGTGGTGTATATGATACGTGGGCACCTGGTGGTGGCGACGTTCGTTTTATCACAACACCAACTTTAAATCCAATTGTTATTTTTGGTTATGTTTTCCGTTCACCAATGGGTGGTGACGGTTGGGTTGTTTCAGTAAACAACATGGAAGACGTTATTGGTGGTCATATTTGGGTTGGAATTTTATGTATTACTGGTGGAATCTGGCATATCTTTACAAAACCATTTGCTTGGGCACGTCGTGCGTTTGTATGGTCAGGTGAAGCTTATCTTTCATATAGTTTAGCTGCAATTTCTCTAATGGGATTCACAGCGGCTTTATATGCTTGGTATAATAATACTGCATACCCAAGTGAATTATATGGTCCAACTGGTCCAGAAGCGTCACAATCACAAACATTTACGTTTTTAGTTCGTGACCAACGATTAGGTGCAAATGTTTCATCAGCACAAGGTCCAACTGGTCTAGGAAAATATTTAATGCGTTCACCAAGTGGAGAAATTATCTTTGGTGGTGAAACAATGCGTTTTTGGGATTTACGTGCACCATGGGTTGAACCATTACGTGGTCCAAATGGATTAGATATTAATAAAATTAAAAATGATATTCAACCATGGCAAGAACGTCGTGCTGCTGAATACATGACACATGCTCCATTAGGATCACTTAACTCTGTAGGTGGTGTAGCTACAGAAATTAACTCTGTGAATTACGTATCACCACGTTCATGGTTATGTTGTTCACACTTTGTTCTAGCATTCTTCTTCTTAGTTGGTCACTGGTGGCATTCAGGTCGTGCTCGTGCTGCTGCAGCTGGTTTTGAAAAAGGTATTAACCGTGCAACTGAACCTGTATTATCAATGCGTCCTATTGATTAATTTTAGACTTTTAATTAAGGAAAGGTGAGATCAAGTGAAACCTCAATATTGGTAGCTTGACTAATATTGTCGATTCAAAATTTTATATCATTAAAACTATACGTTTAATAATGTATTATGATTTCTAATATATTATTAAACGTATAGTTTTAATGATATATATAGAAAATAGAACTTTAGAATTATAAAATAATATGTTAAAACTTTTACTTTATTTTCAATTGAAAATGATACTCAGTTTAAAATATTTTTCATTCTAAATTAAATTATAAAATATGCGTTTTCAAAACTCAGAGATCCTTTTTACGAAGCACTTTATGATTTATAATGTAGGTTATTATGGGATGGGACTACTATCTTCGCAAATAAAACTACTTTAACAATTTTTATTTAAGAGTCAATTCAAGATATCTGATAGTTTAAATACGTCATCAGACTCATTAGTAAGGAAAAACCAGTAGTATTTTAACTCAAAGTATATATTTTATCAATATGCTAGATATAAATTGATAACCAAAAAAGTCTTGTTTCAAGACTATTTTCATAGAGAGTTAGCTATTGTCTAACTTAATTATTTATTTTAATTATAACGCTTCTTTTCGCTTTTTTAGTTAAACCAACGGATAAAAAATTTGAAAAAAGATGCAAACTAATTAGGAGAGAATAAGTAAGTTTTTTTTCAAAAATCTTATTCTCCCTTAAAGAAAATTTTAACTACTCCTCTAGTTTTTTTCGTCTTCCTCTCTTACGAAAATTTTTTATCTTATCTAGAGTCGTTATTAAAAATTGTTTGAATGGACTAAAAATCCAATTTTCACTTGTTCCACTTCCAAACCAACCATACCATAATTTAGGAAATGTACGTTGAATATTTGTTTCTTTTTCATCTTGCCATGCTGTTTTACCACCACTATAGATACTATTTTTGGGACGAGGCCCAATATGTAATTCGGTATTCTCAACAAAAAATGGGAAATAAAAGTATTGGCCACAAACGGCATGTAGTAAAGCAAAAAGTAATAAACCTAAATGTAATGTGATACAAACTGCTAATACTATGTTTAAAATATTAAATTGGAATAAAATATTTGGATCTGGATTACTAGAAATTAAATCTGGTTCTAATACGGCCTGTTGAAAATAGGCAACTCGATAAACAAAAAAGATTATAACTTGTTCGACAAGTTCAAAGATTAATAAAAAAGTCCAATGCCAACGAACTAAATATGGGCAATAACGTTTCCCAATTCGAGTAATCATCGTATAAGCTGCCAGACCCGATAATTGTGACCAAAATGCACTTATTGCTTCAAACGATCGTGGAATAATACTATTATAAATTTTATAATAATATGGAAGTACGAAAGCTTGATTTTTTTCATCTAAATTTGACACCATCATTGAAATTGGATCAATATAATATTGTAATCCACTGTCTGGATCAGTTTGGATTATTCCTTTTGTAAATGCATAATATAGTAATTTACCAGGATTATACCAATGAACATTTGACCCAAGTGTCATGTCAGTATCAACTAATAAATCATTCTGATCCTCTAAGTTAATCATATTCGTTCCTAAGTTTTCAAGATATGGTATTTTAACTAATAGATGACTATACCAACTAATCATATCGATGAAATGTCGATACCATAAATAACCGGCACAAATTCCAACTAATGTAATATAAGTTGAAGTTTTCAAATTATAGCGAAAGATTAGAATAATAAATCGGACAAAAACCAGAAAGACAATGATATTTTCAATATCACTTAACTCTAACCCCGCTTGAATTTTCTGCCATGAGCTACCTATAAGTAACTTTAATGATTGAACTGACTTGTCAATATTATCAATAGAATCTTCTGTAGTAATATTTTGCCATCTATTTAATGACGTCTTAGTTTTTAGATCACCGCCAATCCACTGTAAGATTGTGGTTTGATCAATATTGATTAAAAATAGTAAAAGTCTAAAAGAATATAACATATATGTATCTTATCAAAGTTCGTATATTTCAAAAGTATAAATTTTTGACAACTGAATAAAATTCAATTGTTTTTTAAAATATAGACTTTCTTAAATTCTACCTATAATCTTATCTAAATAGATATTTGTCAAGTTTTAAAGAAAAATAAATAATTAAAAATTACCCCCAAGGGAATTCGAATCCCTGTTTACTCCGTGAAAGGGAGCTGTCCTAGGCCTCTAGACGATGGGGGCAGTACTTTCATTAATTTGATAGCTAATGAAACTATTAAGCGGGCAACGCGATTCGAACGCGCGACATCAACCTTGGCAAGGTTGCGCTCTACCACTGAGCTATGCCCGCTTATATAAGGAATCAGATAAGAATAAATCTATTTCCTGTTTTTGATATATAGTATAAAAAAATTATACGATTTTGTCAAGACTTTCAATAACTCGAAATTATAGTTTGTACTATAATTTCAAATTATTTAGATTGAAGAGGTAATACCATCAGCTGTAGCAATTACGAATACTAGAGCGATCCACGCTTTGAAAATATTATTAAAATTTTCTTTTGAACTTTCCCATTCACCTGGTGTTGCTAAAGCTACTGGAACAGTTATAACTAATGCTAATGAAATTAAGACGAATAAAACTGTTAATAAAGTTATCATAAATATTTTTTAAGTTTTTTTATAGATGATCGAAATGAGAGAAATATAAAATTACAAGTTACCTTTTTTTAACGCTAATAGGACAATGATTGCGGGACCAGATAACATAATAATACCTGTTGCTAATAATTGTCCTATAATTTGCCAATTAATCATTTTTTAAATCCTTATTATCAATTTTTTAATAAAATTTTCAGTCATATAATAACCACTAATATTAATTATAATTCTACTTAAAAATTAATAAAGTAAAAATATTCTTTTACTTTAGTTTTAAAAATTAAAATATTTCTTCAATGATTAAAAAGAAAAACTTTACTAGTTTGGTAGTTGTGTGTTACTATTTATTTAGGGTTGCTAACTCAATGGTAGAGTATTCGGCTTTTAACCGATTAGTTCTGGGTTCGAGTCCCAGGCAGCCCAATAAATATTTTAGTAATAAGTAATATCTAAAAATTTAAACATGTAAAAATAATGTAACTTTTTTATTTTATAATTATACGGATTAATTTCGTAATAGTTATTAAAATTATTAGTGAAATATGTATGATCTTATATTAACAATTTAGAGTTTTGTAAAATTACTGGCAACTTCACTAAAATTTTTCTAAATTTTACGGTGGATCATAAATTCTTGGCGACAATTTTACACTTATAAACTAGAATTTGGATTCATTGTATTTTAATCTTTAGTAATTACTAATCATTTGTAAGAAAAGTAACTAAAGCACTAGCAGGATCGATTTAATGATGTGCCCAGAACCAGATTCGAACTGGTGACACGCGGATCTTCAATCCACTGCTCTTCCAACTGAGCTATCCGGGCATATTCTTTTAAAATATAATAATATTGTACAAAAAATATTTAACAATAGCAAGGTTAAATATTTTTTGTATCTTGAACAAACTTTCTACAGAGTTTAAAATAGATTAGTCTTCCAAGATTGAAAGTAATTTGAGTCATTCGAAACGAATGATATTTAATAGCATATGTGGTTAGTCATAAGTGTATCAAGATAGATAAATTTTATCTCATTTGACCTTTTATAATGCTATCTGTAAGTGAAGTTAATATTAATTTAATTGACCGAACTGCATCATCGTTTCCGGGAATCGGAATATCAACTAAATCTGGATCACAGTTTGTGTCTAAAATTGAAATGATTGGAATCCCTAATTTACGGCATTCTGCAATTGCAGTTATTTCTCGTCGTTGATCAATAATAATAACAACATCCGGTAAGCTTTCCATTGATTTTATACCATCTAAATATTTTCGTAATTTTGTTAGTTTTTTGCGACGTAAGGCTGCTTCTTTCTTTGTTAATAAATCGAACGTTCCTTCGGCTTCTTGCTTTTCAAGATCTTCTAATGTTTTAATACTTTCTTTCATTGTTTTCCAATTCGTCAGCATTCCCCCTAACCAACGATGGTTTACATAATATGAATTCGATCTCTTTGCTTCTTGGGCAATTAATGTTGCTGCCTGGCGTTTCGTACCAACAAATAAAACTTTTTCATCTTTCTTAGCAGCAAGCTCTAAATATCTCATTGCCTTTTTCAATAACGTTGCAGACTGAATTAAATCTAAGATATGAATATTATTTACTTCACTATAAATATATGGGAACATTTTGGGATTCCAGCGATGAGCCTTGTGACCAAAATGAACTCCTGCTTCTAATAACTGTGATAAACTGATATCAGACATAATTTTTTTAAATTACTTATTTTTAAAATATACAAATTTTTGAGAGAATTGTATCAAATTTTAATTAATTTGTCTAGGTTTCTGAAAGAATTCTGATGGACTGAATTGACTAAACTTCTCATTAATTACTTGTTTTCTAAAAGAATTTTTATAATTTTGCGATCCAGTTCCAGCTGGAATTAGATGACCAATAACAATATTTTCCTTCAACCCTCGTAACCAATCAATACGACCTTCAATTGCGGCTTTGGTAAGAACGCGCGTTGTTTCTTGAAAACTTGCAGCAGAAATAAAACTTGGATTATTTAATGCAGCTTTTGTAATGCCAAGTAATAATGGAATATAATAAGCGACTTGTTTCTCTTCCCGAATTAAAATTTTATTAATATATTGAATATGATATAAATCAATAACTTCACGCTGTAAAAGAGGCGTATCACCTTCATATGTAATTAAAACTTTAGTTGTCATTTGTTTAATGATAACTTCTAAATGTTTATCGTTAATTGTTACACCTTGAGATTTATAGACCGACTGAACAGAATTTAAGATAAATAGTTGAACTTTTTTAAAACTTTTATGACTTGCTTCATAATTAGAAGTCAATCGTGCATATTTAAATGTTTTACTGCGATCACATAAAAAGAATTTTAAAAGTCCATAATAATTAAAATAAACTTTTACCAATTTGTGAGGATTAATTTTTTCATTTTCTTTGATAGATGTTCCAACTTTATGAAATTCAAAATTAATATCTAAACTTGTTTTTTGAGATAATAAACTTGTTTTTTGACTTGTTGGAATTCGTTTTATCATGGTGTTTTTTTTACGAGCTTCTAAAATTTCTTCAATTCGTGGTAAACCTTGCACAATGTCACCCGTAATTTCTTTTTCAAGATTTAATAAACCAATCGTTTTACCTGATTCCACAAATTCTGTATTTTTACAAAATACACTATTTGAATCTTGTTCAAAATAATCTTCCGTTATTGAATATAATCCAACTGCTTTGACTGATTTTGTAAAAGGTTGCTCAATAAATTTTAGTAAAGTTAATTGATTTTTTAAGTGATTGCTATCAGTTTTCCGATTATTATTTGAAATCAATTCTGCACTCTGCAATAAGACTGTTCGATCAAATCGACTTTTCGTTAATACTTTATTTTCAGAGATCGTTGGACGGAATATTGGTTTGAGTTGCGAATTCACCTTGTTAGTTGTTATAGTAAATTTTTTTGAAAATTGTGGAATTAAACAACTATAAAATTTTCCGGAATTCTTTAGAAAAAGCTTTGAAAATTCAGATTTTAAAGTAACTGTTTTGTTTTGAATATTCGTTGAGTTTAAGTGTCTTTTTACTAATAATTTTTTCAAATCATAATAGTTGACAAATATATTTCGGTTAGTACTCAACTTCATCTTATAATTTGACTGAGGAAGTACTTTATATTGTAAGTTTGTTTTTATCGCTACCATTTCATTCTTACAATTTGGGAAAAAATATGGTCGACCTTTTTGTACAGTAAAAAATTTATTGTTTTCAATAATAATTTTACCCGTTTTTGCCAAATTTGAAGTACTCATAACAAAATCATTTAATTTTTTATTTGGAACTTCAGATTTATTTACAATGATACAATCATTATTTGAAATTAAAAATATCTGTTTTTTAGTTCGTTTTTTCATTTTAAATTTCACTATTTCAAGTGAATCTGACGTAATTGTTTCTAAATAACCTAAGATATTATAATTACTTACAAATTGATTTTTTTGAATCAGAAAACATGGATCAATATTTTTATCTCTTAAATGTGGTGAAATATAATTGTTAAGATGAATTTTTTCAATAATATTAAAATTTACTAAATTTTTATATTTATTAATTGATAATTCAATATTAATATGTTTTTTAAAAAGATTATTTGTCTTAAAAAGTAACAGATTTGCCACTAAATTTAGACTTTGAATCCCATTTATACGTTGATTTGATTTGTAAAAATAAACTGATGTTGACTTTAAATTAAATTCAAATTGAGGATTTACATTTTGTTCGAGAGATGTTGATGAGTGAACTAAATGTGGAAATTCATAAATCTGAATAGGTCGAACTAAAAGTTGATCATGTTTTTTTCCACTTAGACATTCACAAAATGATAAATGTTGAAGCTCAATGTTAGAAAATAAAACTTCTCCAGGATAATAAACCTTTCTTTCCACTTTGTTCAGTTTTTTGCCTTTATAAACCAACCCTGACTTGATTGAAATTATTTGAATATTATTATTTTTTGGAGTAATGGTAACAATACCTGAGGTTTTTGAAAATAAATTAGGAATAAGTTCAAATCCTTTTGAAATAAAATCTCCATTTTCAATAAATAAAATATTTTGATCACATTCTACTTTATGAATTTCTTCTCCTAACCAAATCATTGTACGAGACTTAATAATTGGTTTTTTAATTTTATAATGTGAATTTAGTAATAATATATTAATTAATTTCGAGAATCTTGGTTTTATATTTTCTAATTTTTTTAATTTATTCTTAGCATTCAAGCGTATACGCTGAGCTCTCTGTAATTTTCGTGAACTCTTTTCTTGTTCACGTGTAGCTTTATTTAACAGCTGTTCTGTTTTTTGATAAGCCGGATTTTCTCTTTCTGTTTTTAAAAGACTTTTCATTAAAACATTACTAAACCATTTTGCTACTTCAATTTCTCGCTGTGCCTTTTCGATAATTTCTCCGGATTTCTGAATCGTATTGTTAGCTTTTTGCGATTCAATCTCAAGTTCAGCAAGCTCTTCTCTGTAGAAAGATAGATCATAATTATTTTTTTGAAAATAAATTAGTTTCGTTTTATCCGCAGTTTTAGAATTATTTCGAAAATCATAATAAAGAATTCCTCCGGTTAATGTTAAAAACGAATTATTAATTAACGTTCCTATTTTTTCATTCCGTGTTAATTGTAAATAATTTTTTTTTAGCGTTAAAGAATATTTTTTTTCATCTAATGTTAATAAGTAATTTTTATGACTAAAAGATGAATTTAATTTTTCTAATTTTGAATTCTTTAATAAATATTTATTATGATTAACTTTTATTAATTTTTGATATAAACTTCTTTTATTATTTGTAAATGTTACAATTCCACTATAATGATTGATTAATTTAGTTCGAAAAATATAACTAAATTGATTTAACTTATAATCTGAGTAAAAATTTACAAATGAATTTATTGGACTATCATATAATTGACCCGATAAAATCCAAATTAACTTATTATTATTTAATAAATTAATTTTTTGTTTTAATTTTGGGACAAAAATTTCACCACATGTATCACTTACAATGGTTTTAACTTCTGTTTTAACTTGTTTATTTGTATTAATTACTTCCCCGATAACAGTATCTTTAGCAATATATTGATTATTTTTTGGAAATAAAATTGTATTTTGTAAAACATCAATTTTAACTAGATCTTCGTTTTTATCAGATGGAATTAAAACTAATGAACCTGCATTTTTGGTTACTAAAACATCTTCTCCTCGATTTGTTCGGATAACAACTGTTTTTAGTTGTTTATAAAATTGAATAAGCCCATTTGTTGGACTAATAATTTGTTGACGTGCTTCAGAAGTAAAAATTCCACCCGTATGGAACGTCCGCATAGTAAGCTGCGTACCAGGTTCCCCAATGGATTGACCTGCTAGAATTCCAATTGCCTCACCAATATCGACTAAGTTTTCATTTCCTAAATCCCATCCATAACATTTCTGACAAATTGCTCGATATAATTTACACGTTAATGGAGAACGAATCGAAAAATCCGTTATTTTCTTTTCTTGAAATGTTTTAATAACTTCTGGAGTTATTTGAGTATTTTGTTTTATAATTAAAGCCGACGTTTGTGGATCATAGACTGGTTTACTCAAGACTCGTCCTAGAATTTTCGCATAAACGTCTTTTTGATTCCTAAAATTTTTCATTGAAAATAGAAATGACTGGCTTGTTAAACAATCTTTTTCACGAATTAAAATATCTTGAGAAACATCAATTAGACGACGCGTTAAATAACCTGAATTTGCCGTTTTTAAGGCAGTATCCACAATTCCTTTCCGAGCTCCATATCCCGACATTAAGTAATCAGTGATTGTTAAGCCTTCACGAAAGTTTTTTTTAATCGGTAAATTCATAATTTGGCCGCTCGGATCGGACATTAAACCTCGCATACCAACTAGTTGACGGACTTGAGATAAATTACCACGTGCACCTGAAAAGGCCATAATATAGACAGAATTAAGCGGATCATAATTTTTAAAATAATAAATGATCTGATTTTTTAATGATTCACTAGTTAAGTTCCATGTATCAATAATTTTTTGAAATCTTTCAACATCAGTTATTTTTCCTTTTAAGAAAATTTTTTCGGAGTTATGAATTTCTTGATTTGCTCTTTCAAGCATTTCACTTTTGACAAATGGAATTTTTAATTCTTCAATACTAATTGAAATTCCAGCATAGCTAGCATATTTAAACCCTAAATATTTTAATTCATCCGCTAATAAACAAGCTTGCATAGAATCATAACTAGTAAAACTCCAAGCCAATAATTGACGTAATTGTTTTTTATCAATTAAAGTATTTTGATAGGTGTAAGTCATAAAATATAATTAATATATTATTTTCGAATTATAAAAAATTTAAAGTTTTTTGAATTGTATAATTTAAAATAACACGACCTGTTGTTGTTTGTAGATATTGAGTAAGCAGTTTACCATTTGAATCTTTTCGAATCTGCAAATTTTCATAATATTCAATCACACTGTTATCAGATAAGACAATTTTCTTTTGTAAATCTGATAATGGATATTGTTCATCAATATATCTAACCCACAGAGATGTATGAAGTTCAATTTTATTTTGATTATAGGCTAATATGACATCTTCAAGATTTGCAAAATAATAGTTCGAACCTAATAAACCCTTAATATTATTAGCAGTTAAATAATAACAACCAAGTACCATATCTTGACTTGGCATAATAATTGGCTCTCCATTTGCGGGAGATAAAAAATTATAGGGTGCTAACATTAACATATAACATTCCGCTTGAGCTTCGGGTGATAACGGTATATGTACAGCCATTTGATCTCCATCGAAATCAGCATTAAAAGCTGAACAAACTAACGGATGTAATTTAATAGCTCGACCTTTGACTAAAATTGGCTCAAACGCTTGAATACCTAGTCGATGTAAGGTTGGAGCCCGATTTAAGAAAATAGGATGGTTTTTTAAAATTTGTTCTAATACTGGCTTAATCGTTAATTCCTCAGATTGAATTAAATTTTTTGCAATTTGTATATTATTCGCTAATCCTTGATTAATTAATTCCCGAATAATAAATGGTTGAAACAGTTCAATTGCCATTTCATATGGTAAACCACATTGATTTAGTTTTAAGGTTGGACCAACAACAATTACTGAGCGTCCTGAATAATCCACCCGTTTTCCCAATAAATTTTGACGAAAACGTCCATGTTTACCTTTAATAATATCAGATAAGGAC
>Ga0163110_10001805_pt1 | contig 10908 bp, 5 predicted proteins | sample CRUFie1St17metaG_FD_108703 | JGI IMG/M metagenome (GOLD analysis project Ga0163110, IMG submission 108703) | Marine microbial communities from the Costa Rica Dome - CRUD Field 142mm St17 metaG | ecosystem: Environmental > Aquatic > Marine > Oceanic > Photic zone | place: Costa Rica: the Eastern...
GGCCTATTCGTCCTTCAACCCAACTACCAACGAGCATGCTACCTCCAAGGCACCATAACAGACTCAGTCACAGGCCAAACTATCAGCGGAGTAAACGTGACCATACAAGGCCCTAACCTCACAGAGATCACAGGTGCTACTGGCGAATACTCCCTTGGTACAGCCAATGGTGGAGCCTACACAGTTACCTATGCCATCTCGGGCTATACCTCCAAGACCATCAGCACCACACTCACGAACGGCACATTGGTAACGCAAAATGTAGCACTCGCCCCCATCGCAAATAGCAGCCTAACAATCACTGTACTAGACGGCCAGACAGGTCTCCCCTTAAAGAATGCCCAGATATCGGCCACTGCCCAAACAGCATTCTTCTCCTATACCACAGACCTAAATGGCCAAGTGAACGATCCAAACTTCCCCTCCGAACCTGCCACTTTCATCGTCGGACTTTGGGGCTATCAACCCATCGAAATCCAGCGTTCAATCTCCCCATCAAACAATAACGTACTCATATACCTCCAACCAGGATACTATGACGACTTCCTATTCAACCTAGGATGGTCCACTAGCGCCAATGCCACAACAGGTTACTGGGTAAAAAGCGCCCCAATCGGTACAGACTTCAACGGTAATCCCATCAACCCAGACGAAGATATCACCACTGATAGAGGAACCCACGCATATATCACAGGAAATAGCGGGGGCGCAGCAGGAAGCGACGACATAGATAATGGTTCCGTCGTATTAACCTCTCCTACAATCGATCTCTCCTCCTACTCCGACCCCATTATCACCTATGCGCGTTGGTTTGCCAATGACGGCGGCAATGGTAGCCCTCTAGACGACGACATGATTGTTGAACTCTCCAATGGAAGCACTATAGTCACAGTCAATACCATCTCGGGGCCTAATGAGAATGAATGGAAAATGGATACCATCATTGTAAGTGAATATCTAGCACCATCAAACAATATGTTCCTCCGCTTCACCGCCACAGATAGAGGAGTTGGGCACCTAGTAGAAGGAGGGGTAGACCTATTCCAAGTCACTGAATATACCGAAGCACAATGCGGCCGAGATATCTTCGAACCCAACCAGAAGCCTATGGACGCAAGCCCTATTCCTATCGAAGGGGTATTACAAAACGCCCGCATATGCGACGATAGCGATGAAGATTGGTACTCATTCATCGTAGGTGATGACACGAATCTTCAAATCGCCCTATCCGACTTCTCTGTCGATTTGGAACTAGAGCTCTATGACATCAATCAAAACTTAATTGGGTCATCCGTAAATCCCGAAGGCCAAGACGAAAGCATCGTATTCAATAATGCAGGCTTGGGTGATACATATCTCATTCGGGTATATGGCTATAACGGAGCATATGAAGATGCTCCATACTATCTCCAACTCCAAAGACGAAATACACCATTTGCATCAGTCGTTCGTCCGAGTGGTTCGATAAAAGGAGGCGTCTTCTCCGTTCCAAATGCAAGCATACACCTTAATGTAATGAGTGACATTTTTGATCGCTCCTTCCATGTATACCCCAACCCTTCAAATGGAACCTTCAACCTATTCATACAAGTAACTAACAATCAACTTGCCCAACTATCTATATTCGATTTGCAAGGAAAGGAACTAGTCCAGCAACAAATCGAAGTACAATCGGGTAATAACGAAAAAGGGATTCGGCTTCCTCTACTACCTAAAGGCATGTATCTTCTAAAGGTAAAAACGGCAGAAGGAACATACTCTAAAAAGCTGCAAATCAATTAAGCAGCTCTAAAATACAATAGCAAAGCGGCAACTCGAAAAATTCGAGTTGCCGCTTCGCATATATAGCCTATAGCTTTTAGAGCTATTTCATCGTTTTAAATACATTGATAGCCTCATATAGATATACATCCTTCTCCAAATCCTCTTTCCAATCATCCATACGAACTTGCTTTGAGCTATCAGCCTTTATACTTGGGAGGTCACTCTTTAGGAACTCGACAGAAATATCAGGGGCAGCGCCTTCCAATTTATCAGTATATTCATCGCTTTCATCCTTTCTTTCCTTAGCTTCCGTACGATAAGTCTCCAAGTTTAAAGTAGACTTCGTATCATCTCTATCCGTTTTCAATTTCCCTGCATACTCATTAATAAGATCAAAGGTAGAACTAGCGCTTACACGGGTTTCCACTTCCTTCTTCAAACGAGCTCTTTGGCCCTCAGAAATATTCCAAGAATCAAACTCTAGTGGCTTAATCTCGTCCCACTGCATTGGATGATCATGCTCTTTCTCTCCTACATCAATATAACGATAATTATCAGGAAGAACGATATCTGGAATTACGCCACGAAGTTGAGTAGCTCCTCCGTCAATTCGATAGAACTTCTGTGTAGTAAGCTTGATAGAACCCAATGGCTTGATATGATCATAGTCACGCCCTTTCAAGAAACGATCAAGGTCGTAGAAACGTTGAACTGTTCCTTTTCCGTATGTGGTTTCACTTCCAATGATAATTGCACGGTTGTAATCTTGCATAGCTGCAGCCAAGATTTCAGAAGCCGAAGCACTGAAAGAATTCACCATGATGATAAGTGGCCCACGATATTGTACTTTGGGGTCTTTGTCACTAAAAACATATGGTGCTCCATAACGAGACTTCACTTGTACAATAGGTCCTCTCTCAATAAAGAGTCCTGCCATATCAACTGCATCCTTCAAAGAACCTCCTCCATTGTTTCGTAGGTCAAGAATAAGTCCCTTAACATTTTCTTTTTGAAGCTTCTCGATTTCTAGTCGGACATCTTCCGCACAATTTCGGCCTCCCTTCTTAGAGAAATCCGCATAGAACTTAGGAAGTTTAATATATCCAATAGACTTTTTCTTATCCTTAATCAATACAGACTTTGCATATGTTTCTTCCAAGATTACAACATCCCGAATGATAGGAATAATCGTTTTAGCTCCATCTACTTTCTTCACAGTCAGTCGAACCTCAGTTCCTTTCTTTCCGCGAATAAGCTTGACTGCATTATCCAATCGCATTTCCACAACATCAACGGGATCCTCTTCTCCTTGCCCAACAGCCACAATCAAATCTCCTACTTCTAGCTCACCTTGCTTCCAACAAGCACTTCCTGGCACAATTCGCTGAACCTCAATATACCCATCCTTCTCAGAGAGCGTTGCCCCAATTCCTTCTAGGCGACCAGACATTTGGATATCGAAATCCTCCTTGTCCTTTGGAGGGAAATACCCAGTGTGTGGATCATATGTATTGGTGATTGCATTGATATAAGTTGTAAGTCGATCACTTCGTTCCAATTGGGAAAGACGACGGAAGTAATTCTTTTGGCTTTTCATCACCTTCTCTCTTGCTTCCTTCTCAAGCTCCTCAAATGACTTCTCTTCATAATCCTCCTCCTCATTCTCTTTTGCTTTTTCTTGATCATCCATCAAGTCTGCAAGACGCGTCATTGTATTGTACTTGAGTAGCTTTCTCCATCTCTCTTTCAAAGCATCTTTACTCTTTACATAAGAAAGCTTATCCGTATCAAACTCTACATTCTCTTCTTTTGTAAAATCAAATGGCTTTGATAGTATATCTTCATAGAATCCCTCAACCTCTTTCACACGCTTCTCTATTATCTCTAGAGATAGGTCGAAGAATTCATAGTTTTGCGCTTGAATTTGCTCATCCAAAGCTGTCCGATAGTTGTCAAATCGCTTTACATCTTCATCAAGCAGAAAGCGTTTATTATAATCCAATCGTTTCACATAGAGTTCATAGGCTTTGGCAGAAAAATCATCATCTATTTCCAATGCAGTATAATGCCCGCTATTTAAGCTTTCCATAATTACTCCCATCAGCACTTTATCTTTATCAGCATCGCTAGGAGGAGGATAAGAACCTAACAAAAAGAATACGAGCAAGACAGAAGTATAACTCAAAAGTTTATTCATACCGAGTTCTTAATGTACTTAATCAGTGTTAATCAGAAACTATTCTATTATAACGTACCTTTACTATTAATATATACGTAAAAATTACATTTAGGTTACAGATTTCAATACGAATATACCAAAATTTGCAATCCTTTTTAGGCTAGATAAGTTCGAAGTACCGTTTCATTTCCCAGTCTGTTACGGCCTTGGCAAACTCTCGCCATTCCCATTCACGGGTACTTACGAAATGTGATACAAATTCCTCTCCAAAAAGCTCCTTAGCAATATCCGAATGCTTCATTGCTTGAGAAGCATCCCATAAATTTCGTGGAAGTACCCCATTACTAAAGTCTTCATATCCATTTCCAATGGTTTTCGGTTGTTCAAGCTTGAGTCCATTCTTGATTCCCCATAACCCACTATCCAAACAGCCTGCCATAGCGTGATAAGGAATCGAATCAGATCCACAAACCCGTGTTTCTAAGCGTGCTGATTTAGAGCCTGTTGTCAATACACGAAGTGCAGTTGTTCGATTATCTCGTCCCCATGTAACCGTTGTTGGTGCCCAAGCTCCTTCCACAAGGCGCTTGTAACTATTGATTGTAGGAGCATACATCGGGAGGATATGTGGCAAACAATACAACTGACCTGCAACATAAGACTTCATCAAATCGCTCATCCCATTCTCATCGTTCTCATTATAGAATAAGTTGGTGTTCACACCAGTATCCCACAAACTTTGGTGCACATGTCCACTACATCCAGGAAGATCAGGATGCCACTTCGCCATAAAAGTTGGCATAATACCTAGACGCTGCCCTATTTCCTTGACGGCTGTTTTGAACAAAGCTGCTCTATCTGCCGATTCCAATATATCATCATAGAGAATTGCCGCCTCATATACGCCAGGGCCTGTTTCCGTATGAATACCTTCTAGTGGAATCCCAAACTCTCCTAACTCATCAAACAGTTTGTTAAAGAACACATGCTTGAGGGAGCTTCTAAGGATTGAGTAACCAAACATTCCAGGAGTCATCGGAGTTGGATTTTGGAAACTTTTCGCGCGTATACTTTCAGGAGTCTCTTCAAAGTTAAACCACTCGAATTCTTGTGCGAAGAAAGGCATATATCCTGCTTCAACTGCTTGTTGGCGTATCTTCTTGAGCAATGCGCGAGGACAAACATTGAGTGATTGACTAAAATCTGCCAAAAAGAAAGGGAGATTATTATCCCAAGGAATTTTTCGGAAGGTATTGGGATCAATATGCGCTTCTGCATCAGGGTAGCCAGAGTGCCAACCCGTCACCGTTACATTATCGTAACAAACATCAGCAATATCCCACCCAAATACAACATCACAGAAACCGAATCCTCCTTTAAGGATTGAATGAAACTTCTTTTTATGGACGACCTTTCCTCTCAATACTCCATCAATATCCACAATAGCTAACTTTACCTTCCCAGAAGGATGATTGTCCACATACGATATAATTTCCTGTATATCAACTTTATACGAATTGTTGTTCATAGCAATGAGGCTTTTCTAGCAATTATTCAAATAATATACTAAGATAGGCTGAAAATCCATACTTTATTTATCAAATCTCAATAATAAACGCTTGCAGGATTGTCTCTCTTGGGAAAAAATAGGGCAAAAAAAATCTCCTTCTAGTTTTTCTAACTAGAAGGAGGAATTAACATGAATGTGCAGAAACTTTATCTATTCTCAAATATAGAGAAAAAATCTTTTTAAACCGAAAGGAATAATATATTCTCCCTAGAAAATATACTCTCCACGCTCGATCATAGCATCTGCGATATCTCTGTGTAACTTCTTCGAATTAATAAGTTCTGTCTTTGTGAATCGCTTAAGACCCATCAACAATACACGCTGAACATCTCCTGTAGCAAATGAGCCAATTGCTTCCTTAGCAGCAGAAGTAAGCTTATCTACTGCGTTGTAGAGATAGAGATTAGCCATATTGATTTGTTGGGTGCAAGCTTCTTCCCCTTTGATTGACATCAACTTTTCTGTACGGAGGATAGTAGATTCAGCGATGTATACCTCGATCATCATATCAGCGATATTCATCATGACCTCTTGCTCCTCACGAGCCTTCATTCCAAAAGTCTCGACAAACTTACCTGCAACCATCAAAATTGCCTTCTTAAGGTTCACCAATGTCTTTTTAGCCTTACCAAATGTACCTGTTGGCGTTGGCCCAAATTTAGGCATTGACATCAATTCTTTTCCAACTGCCATAGCAGGCCCCATAACATTGAGTTGGCCTTTCATTGCACGACGAAGAACCATTCCTACGAGGAGCATACGGTTAATTTCGTTTGTTCCTTCATAGATTCGGGTAATTCGGGCATCTCTGTATGCTCTTTCCATAGGCGCATCAGCAGAGAATCCCATTCCACCATACACTTGAAGTCCTTCATCTACACAGTAGTCAAGTGCTTCAGAGCCATGTACCTTAATGATAGCGCATTCGATAGCGAATTGCTCTACCCCTTTAAGCTTAGCTTGGACAGTATCCATACCATTGGCCTGAAGATCTTTGATTTTATCTTCAATGTCTTGGCCTGCACGGTAAGCAGCAGACTCACATGCGTATGTGCGCGTTGCCATCTCCGCCAACTTATACTTGATTGCACCGAAACTAGAAATAGGCACTCCAAACTGCTTGCGCTCATTCGCGTAATTAACCGCGTGGTTAATAACTGAACGACATCCCCCTAATACCCCAACACCTAGCTTAATTCGGCCAATATTCAAGATATTCACAGCGATTTTGAAGCCATTTCCACGAGTAGAAAGCATATTCTCTACAGGAACAGGACAATCAGTAAAGAATACTTGACGAGTAGAAGACCCCTTAATACCCAACTTCTTCTCTTCGTCATTCAACGTAATTCCGCCGAAATCCTTCTCTATGATAAACGCTGTAAGGTTCTTATCATCTTCAATCTTTGCAAATACAATGAATACATGAGCAAATCCTGCATTTGAGATCCACATCTTCTGACCTGTAATCATATAATGTGTACCTGCTTCATTCAAGACTGCTTTTGTTTTACCAGAGTTTGCATCAGAACCAGCGTCTGGCTCTGTCAAACAATAGCATGCCTTCCACTCACCTGTAGCAAGTTTTGGCAAATATTTCTGCTTTTGTTCTTCGTTTCCATAATATACGATAGGCAATGTTCCAATTCCTGTATGGGCTCCATATGCTGTCGAGAACGAACCAGCAGATCCTACCACATCAGAAATCAACATAGAAGTATTGAAGTTCATTTCTAGTCCTTCATACTCTTCTGGAATCGTGATACCCAACAATCCCAACTCGCCCGCTTTTGTCACCAATCCTTCCATTACTCCCTCTTTCAACTTATCAATCTCTTCTATATGAGGAGTAATTTCAGTATCAATAAATTCCTGACACACATCCGCCATCATCCGCTGCTCTTCCGTAAATTCTTCTGGGATAAAAACCTCATGAGCTTCTGTTTCGCGAATCAAAAACTCACCTCCTTTGATCGCTCTTTTATTCAAAATTGTATCCATAATTTAAATGTGAACAAACTTAAAAACGCTTTAGGACGAAATAATATGGTTAAAACAAGGGCATTAACAGCTTAAATTTAGTCTGCATGCCGAGTAATTATAACGTAAATATAATAAAAAAGTTCTGCTTGCATAATAATTATAGCTTTTTTTCCAAGCCTTGAAGAAATTCAACAAAAGGAACTCCCTCTTACAGAATAAGGATATAATTTCCCTTGATTTATCTCCTGAAAATTCTGTACAGAATAAGGATACAAGGAAAATATAACAGGATTCCTTACCTTTAATGAGGTCAAGCAATTGGTTTACAACAAACAATATGTTCAACAAGATCCTTAGGCTTTATAAAGATGCTTATTCTGGCCTCCCTAGAGAAATATGGGAACTTGGGATCTTTACCCTTATCAATCGTTTAGGGATGATGGTGATTCCCTTCCTAAGCGTTTACCTCAAGACTATCCTAAAATTCAGCCTTGCAGAAGCTGGTCTGTTGTTGAGTGCCCTAGGGTGGGGAGCGCTAGCAGGTTCATTTCTAGGAGGTCAAATGACCAAACGATTCGGGCATAGAATCACCATGGTGGCAAGTCTTATTATAGGAGGCGTCATGCTTATCATTATCGAAAGGGTGGAGGGATTCTATGGCCTCTTTATTGTAATGTTCCTTACCTTTATGTTTGGGGAATCTTACCGACCTGCAATGAGTGCCCTCATTGGCCAATTGGTGCCCAAGAATGATACAGGTAGATCCATGGCAGTAATGCGGTTGGCTATGAGTATCGGTATGAGCATTGCCCCTGCAATTGGAGGATTTATCGCCACTTACTTAGGCTATGAGTACCTTTTCTGGGTCGATGGCATAACCTGTATCTTAGCAGGAATATATTTATATATTGTTTCGGCGAAATGGGAATATGGACAACAGCCCATTACCCAACAACCACAAGATGTAGAATCAGCCCACCTCCTCCCCTATCAAAATACCCAATTCCTCCTCTTCTTAGCTTCTAGTTTCTTTATTGGATTCGTTTTCTTGCAATACTTTTACAGTGTACCCGTCTTTATCAAAACGGAATGGGGATTTGACGAACGTTATATCGGGATTTTGATGGGAACCAATGGATTATTGGTCGCCTTATTCGAATTGCCTTTGGTACATACCCTTGAGAAGAATAAATATATCTATACAAGTATCATCATTGGGATCATATGTATTGCTGGGGGGTATATTCCTTTTCTCTTCTTTGGCACCTATGCACTAGGCTTTGTTAGTATTGGGATTTGGACATTAGGAATCATGCTTTTTCTCCCCTTTAACAATTCAATTCCTGTCACAATGGCTCCTCAAGTTTATACAAGTGACTATATGGCTTGGTATTGGATGGCTTGGGCAATTGTAGGAATCGCAGCTTCTTCCCTAGGCTTAGTAGCAGCCGCTTACTTTGGGTTCCAAGCATTTTGGTTAGGGGTATTGGCCTTAGCAGGCATTGGCCTATTTCTCTTCTCCAAAATCGAACGCGAAAAAATTGAGTAGAATCTACGGTATAGCCTAAGCATAAAGAGCCCAATTTTCCTAACAATCTTATCAAAGGGGGTTCGAAGGCAGTTCTCAACAGCATTGCTTGATAAGGCTCCACAAGGCTAAGAAAAAATAGCCAGCGACCCTGTGCGGCTCGCACAGGGTTGCTGGCAAAATGCCAGGATGCCTGACGTGCCACGACAGGGACGCTGGCACTTTGTACCATATGCCTGTGCGGGCCGCACAGGGTCGCTGGCACTTTGTACCATATGCCTGTGTAGGTCGCACAGGGTCGCTGGCACTTTGTACCATATGCCTGTGTGGGCCGCACAGGGTCGCTGGCACTTTGTACCATATGCCTGTGCGAGTCGCACAGGGATGCTGGCACTCGTTGACATATGCCTGTGCGAGTCGCACAGGGATGCTGGCACTTTGTCTTGCCCCCCTGATGAGAGGTCGCAGAGGCCTATGTTAGAAGGATTTTCGTCTTTTTTCGGCTCATTTGAGGAGAAAGTCAGTCAAATTGCCCCTAAAAGTTGTTATAAATGCTATTTCACCCAATCAGCCTAGGCAGCTGATTGCTCATCAACCAAAAGTTTGTATCAAGGAAATAAGGCTTGTTTGTCCTAAATCCTTCTATCTCAAACACTCATTATACTAGCAATTTCATCAAATTTACTAGTATTGTCCATTCATTTTTCTATGCTTTCCTTTGGCAGGGGTTATAAAAAAATCCCATATCCTGCATCAGGATATGGGATATATACATTAACTCAATAACGAATTTATTTGATGATCAATCGGTTTTCTACAGAATCATCTCCATTAAAGAATTGTACGAAGTAAATCCCTTTAGGGAAGGAGTGTACAGGAATTTCATGTTCATACACACCTTTGATGTCGTTAAAGGTTTCTGTCCAAACTACTTGTCCCATACTGTTGATAATTTTCGCTTTCACATCTCCTCGGTAGATGGATTCGATGTGGAAGGTTACGGATTCCGAAGCGGGATTCGGATAGAGAGAAGCAACCAATGGATTCGGCATGTCTATATATAAGATCGCGATATTACTATAGACGAATCGCCCATCATATGTCAATTGCTTCAAACGATATTGCATAGAAGAGACATTGTTAAATACCACATCTCTATCGTAAAACTCATAGGTACTCGTTCCATCATTGGACAATTGAGAAGGGATTTCTTGCGTCAATTTATTGAAGAACCGTCCGTCAACTGATCGCTCAATGATATAACTCTCTACATTATCATCGTCTTTTGAAGTCCAAGTCAATAATCCGTCCCCAGCCGACAAACGTGCAGAGAAAGCCAAGAATGCAGGGAGTTGATCCAATGGGATATTACATACATTTCCCTCTTTGTCCATATAACCCGATACGGCAAAGTTTCCTGCAACCAATCCTTCTAAAGGCACAGAACAAGAGGTATGAATCTTTGCGTCTGGGATATTAGAAGCTTCGATTTCGAAGTATACATTCGACCGCAATTTATCGTCTCCCATGGGTGCAACGACTGTCAAGGTGTCTCCTGATTGTACATTGGAGAAACTGACAATCAATTCTTCTCGATCCTTTTTATTATATACATTCACCGTCTCTCCAGATGTCCCAGTATATACAACTTGCAATATTTTGGTTCCTCCTTCACAAGCGCAAGGAGCAGGAGGAATCAAACTCGGATCAATATTGCAATTGTTCCCTTCCTTATCTACAAAGCCCGAAACCGTAAAGTGGCCTGCTGTAACACCTTCTAAAGGCTGAGAACAGGAGGTATGAATCTCTACATCAGATACTCCTAAACCAACAATCTCAAAATGCGTATTAGACTTCAATTTGTCTTCCCCAATTGTTGCAGCA
>Ga0163110_10001806_pt1 | contig 10907 bp, 5 predicted proteins | sample CRUFie1St17metaG_FD_108703 | JGI IMG/M metagenome (GOLD analysis project Ga0163110, IMG submission 108703) | Marine microbial communities from the Costa Rica Dome - CRUD Field 142mm St17 metaG | ecosystem: Environmental > Aquatic > Marine > Oceanic > Photic zone | place: Costa Rica: the Eastern...
AGGCGAACACCACCGTCCACGATCGATTGGCCGTGTGCAGGATGGACGAAACGCCGTACAGAAGTAACGGGTACTTGGTGACGGCTTGGGTTGGCGATGCAGCGGACGCCTGTTGCATTGTTCACGGCTACGCAGACGGCGATCTGTCCACGCCGGAGCGTCCACCTCTCTCGGCCAGTTTTTACGCCAATTCCTTCCTTCCAAACGGTCAGGGCAAGTACGATCTTTCTCGCATGGCGACTTCGTTGGACGTCACCGGTGGAGGGCACGCCAACGCTTGCGGTTGCCGAATTCAGCCTCCGGGATTGGCGTCAAATCTTGACCACTGGCTTGAGATGTGGTCGAAGCGAGAAGAGCTTCTGCTGTGCTAGGTCAGAACTTCCGCATGGTCGAAACGTTGGAGGCGTTTTCAATGTCGAGGTCCTCTTCAGGGGGTGCCTCGGCCTCAACAGGCGCTTCTTTCAATCGCTTCACGGTGGCTTGCAGAACCTCAAATTCAATCTCGAGGTCCTCGAGGGCTTCTCGCGTCGCCTCGATGTGCTTCTCAACGCGAGCGAGCACTTTGTTGACTTTCTTGAGCGTCCGGTCGGCCCGTGCCATAACGGCCCGTCATGTCCCCCTGTTTTCAAGGTTCTCCAATGGAAAAGGGGGTTATTCCTGCTCGTTTTCAACGCGTGGTTTCGGGGACTTCGGCTGCATAAACGCTGGTGCCCACCAGTTCCACTTGCCCATCAATCGCATGGTGGACGGCACCACCAGGGCACGAACCAGCGTGGCGTCGATGAGGATGGCCAGCGCCAGGCCGAGGCCAATTTGTTTGAGGATGATGACCGAAGACAGGCCAAACGCACTGAACACCACGACCATGATGGCGGCAGCACCGGTGATGAGGCCCCCGGTTTTCTGCAGCCCGTTGGCCACGGCGAGGGTGTTATCACCGGTTCGTTCCCACTCCTCGTGAATACGAGAGAGCATCAGCACTTCGTAGTCCATCGACAGCCCAAACACGATGCAGAACATGATCACAGGGTTGCCAGAGTCAATGGGTTGAGCGGTGAAATTCAGTAGGTCGGCGCCGTAGCCCCACTGGAACACCCACACCAGCATACCAAACGACGCCGAGATGGAAAGGATGTTCATGGCAATCGCTTTGATGGGTATGATGACCGAGCGGACTTGAATGAAAATCAGGGCGGTGGTTGCCAACAGGATGAACGCCAGGGCGCGTGGTAAGTTGTCCGCAATCGCCTCGAGGTTGTCGGCGTTGTAAGCAGCGAAACCGGCGACGAGGAGACGGTCGTTTTCGCCTGTTAAATCGGCTAAGAAATCGTCCCTGTTCTCCCGAATTTCCTCCACCAGTTCCCGTGAATCAACGTTGGTTTGTGCGCCCCTGAGTTGAACCGACATGAACGTGGCGTTATCGCCCACGAAGGCCTTGCGCAGGCTCTCTCGCACGGCGATTTGTTCCGGTGTGAGGTATTCATCTGGTGTTTGCCAAAACTGCACCGTTTCGTTGGCCGTGATGTTGCTCGGCATGCCAACGCCCGTCCCCCCGAGCACTCGCTGGTCGCTCATGAGTTCCTCGAGGAAGGCATGCTGAGCACGTAGGTTCACTTCGCTGAGGGGGTCGGCACCGTCGGTGTCGATGATGATGAAAATCGTGTTCGCTGCCTGGTCGGGCCACTGCTCGTCAATGAGTTCCATACCAAGGCGAGATTCGTCGTCCGGCGGGAGGGCTTTCCATGAGGACAAGGAAAATTCAGCATAAGCGAACGGGAGGCCGGCCCCAATAAGCAAGACCAAGGTTGGAATCAAGACGGCCCAAGGCCTGTCCATCACGCGCTTGGCGATGCGCGCCCACATGCCATCGTCCTTGGCGGACATGTCGAACGCGAAAGGAATCTCCAGCTTGTTGATGCGGGGGCCAAGCCACGCCATCACGGCGGGCAGGACGATGGTCGAGTAAATCATGGCGATGGTCACCGCAATGGTTCCACCAATCCCAAGGGAGGGGAGGGACGTGTTGGCGAAAAACAGCATGCCCATCAAGCCAATAGCGACCGTGATACCTGAATAGAAAACCGCTTTACCGGCGGTGGCGCAACTCATCGCTGTCGCAGTTCTGACGTCGTGTCCGCGACTCAATTCTTCTCTAAACCGGTTCACGAGAAACAGCGAGTAGTCGATGGAAACACCGATACCGATGAGGGAGACAATGTTGGTGGCGTAAACGGTCACGTCCGTAACGTTTGACAGCCAAATCGTCATGCCGATGGCTGCGACAAGCGTTCCTCCACCGATGCCCATGGGCAGAATCGCTGCAATGAGTGAGCCGAAAATAAGGCCCAAAATGATGAGTGTCAGCGGGATGGCGACCACTTCTGCCTTGATGAGGTCCTTTTTGATTCGGTCGTCAAACGTCCAATCGATGAAGATGCCATCCGTCATCCAACTCTCAAACCCGTCCTCAATGTCCACCGAATCTCGAAGTTCGGTCATGGTGGATTTGGCGTCTTTTCGGCTCATTTGCATGGTGATTTTGTTGATGGCGTAGGTGCCGTCTTCGTCGCTCTGAACCACCTTCTCTCGGTCCACCTCCTCGGCTTGCCAGGAATAATTCACGGTGATGTCGGGATGGTCCTCGAACTCAGCCAAGGCGGCCATGACCGCCGTTTTCCAAGCCTCTGAGGTGTCGTTATGGGTCGGGTGGAACACGAGGTATCGGAACACTTGCCCGCCTGTGTCGTCTTCCGTGGCAAACCGTTGCGAGAGCAATCGCAAACCGTTTATTGATTCAACATCGTCCTCTCCAAAACCTTCGGCCCAATCGGGTCCAATGGTGATGAGGCTGCCCATGAGGATGCACGAAATTAAGCCAAACACCATCATGGAGGCTTTGTGATCGTGAATGAACAGACCCAGCTTGAAAAACGCCCTGTCTTTGAGCATTTCAGGGTCGGTAGCGCCCTCCATGTATCGTTTCCAAAAAAACACTGTATTTGAATCGGCGTCTTGGGACCTGCAAGGTTTTCGGCTAGATTTCTGACAGCTCGCGGTGCGTCATGGAGAGGTTCAACGGCTCCAAAAACGTCGCAAACATCGGTTTTTTGACCGCTGCAGGGCATCGGTGTCCATCGGTGGATTGAAATGGCTCCCATCATGGGAGGAGACGAGGGGATGCCGGGTTGGACGAAACGAACATGGAAACCTGTCTCAAGGCAGCGTTTTCAAAACCCAGGTCGGGTACTGTTCGCGTCTCCCTCATGAACCGAGAATCCGCGTGGAAAATGCTCGACAAGCCGCTCCGTGCCCATCTGGTCATCGCCGCTCATGAGCAAGAACCGCCGGCAACCGATGACGATGAGGAGGAAACCGCTCGTCGTCCGATGATGAATCGCCCACGTGGGCGCATGCGGCGCTCAGGTCGTCAATCCGGTCCAACCCACATGGCATGGCTTCACGACCCTCAAACGGTTGTAGATGAGTCCCCTTACACCACGGCGTACCAGTTGGCCACTCTCCTTGTTCACAAACAGATGGATGCAGACAACTGGGACGAAGCGTGGAACCCACATGAGAACTTGTTGCGAGAGACGTGCATGGTCGAGGGTGTTCATCCCGTTTGGCACACCATCGGGGAGAAGACACCGCTTCTCGGTCAATTTCTGGCGTTCCCCAAAGCCAAAACCGCCAAGGTCGAGGCCAGCACGGCCATGAACACGGACTTCTTCTGGGTCGATCCACGAAACAAAAACGACATTCTGACCGTCCTGAAACTGGCCAGCGCCGGTGTTAACGACCCCGACACGAAAGTGGCCCTGCAGAAAGCGACAAGTCAGGTTTCTGGCGGACGCAAAGTCGGTTTGGGTGCGCCGCTTGACGCTCTCGATGGGTCCATGGCCTTCATCACGTGGTTGCTGGCGATTTACATCGGTGAAGACGTCTCGAAAAAGACACGAACGGCCAGTCAGAAGGCGGACAGCGATCTTGCAGAAGCGCTCGACGAATTTACCGAGTTGTGCAGGGGCGAAGTCAACCGGTGGGACACGCTCCTCGCCTCGGATAGGGAAGACCCGTTAACGACCGCCCGACGAACCCTCGCCTGGCAGCATGCCCCAGCTGAAGCGGAAACGTGCACCGCTGAACAACTCGCCACGGGCCTTGACCATCTCGTCTCGGCCGGTGTTCACGAGGGACGGGACCGATTGACGTGGTGGCGATTGAACGCCCTCTTGCGCGAAGGCAGGAGCGACGAAGCAATGGACGTGCTCGAGGAGCGACGTCTCGACGCCTCATCGGATGTTGCTGCCCTTCTTCCGCTCCTTGTTTCTCTTGATGATGAGCGGGCCAATGCATGGCTGATGCGTTTCATGGATGACGTGGACGACCAAGCCGTTTTCCAAGTTCTCCGAGAACCAAATCTTGCCACAGCGCTTCGGCTCAAGGCCGCACAGCGTCTGGCCGACGCTCGCGGACCGATGTGGGAAGAAGGTCGCACAACGGCGCTGGTCTTGCTGGCTCAGGAGCTCGACATCTCTCGGCTAACAAACGTGTTTGCGTCCGACAGCATGCTACCCCTAACCCACCCTTACATCGCTTTGCTCGTGAGTCATTTGGCACCCGCTAACCTTGATGCTGCTCTCCGCGATCATATCTACACGTGCAGAAACCTTGCGCTCCAGTCCATTCACGGGGCTGAACTGCCTGATGTTCTCTCGCCTCTAGCAGAGCACCTCCTGTTGTTGATGGAGGGCATTTACAAAGAAACGCCTGCTGTTGGTGAAGTTTTGAACACTGCAGCGCTCAAAGCTTTCTCCCCTATCAGTCGGGCCTTGGCAGGTGATGGTTTCGTGAGCGACACCCACATTCGCAACATGGGCAACAGTCTCGACGACCTTGACTTGACGCTTATCGAGCGTCGACTGTTTGATGCGATGCTGCTGACGTTGAGCATGAACCGACATATCCAAGCCTACAACATCGGCATGGCCAAAGCCTCAAACGCTGAAGAGTTGAACAAACTCCTCGAGAACCCCGTTCTGCCGCTTCGCCTCATCAAATCGTACTCCGTGCTGATGGTAGAGCACGACCTTGGCCTGTCCAACCTCGTCGCTTGGTACCAAAAGCACGACCCGCTATCGCCTTGGGCGCCGTTGGCCAGAGCGGCGTTGTTTGCCGCAAACGGCGATGAACTCAATTCGGCCCGGGAATATTCTCGGGCGGCCGAACTCTTCAACAAGCAACGAAAGGCGGGATCTGGTGAGGAACAGGAGCAATCCGAAACCGATGACAACGACTTCGTTCTTGCCCTCCCGCTCACGCTGTACCGCAAGTCGCTGATTCACTACGCACATGCGACTTCGTGGGCTGAAGCCGTTGACCTGCTCGAGCGGGTTCCGTCGCTGAAAACGGCCATCACGGAACGGTTCAAGCTCTACCTCCGCGTGTGTCATGTGGCCACCACCGACACCAACGCCGCCGCTCGATTGATTCGGCAACATGTCCAGCAACGCACAACCTTCACCGAAGAAGATGTTGAGGGCAACTTGGTTGAGAAAAGCCGAACCACGTTCAACGAGGAGGAGCTCGACCTGTTACGAAATTATCCCTTTGAGCAGGCCCACATGTTGCCGCCCGAACCTTTCCTCGGTCGAGTTACGGCGGCGTCCACCCACATCAGCCGCGACCTGCGCCGTTCTCGAACGCAGTTTGAACAGCAATTCCGGCAAGCGATGCAGGGCCCGTCTCCTTCCTTGGAGGAAATCTACGAAATCGCCAAATCCGCAGCCGAACACGGTCCTTTCGAAGGGCTGATGTATCTCGAGAGAGCCCAAAATTCCTCGAAGTTCTCCACCAGTGCACGCACCCGCCTCTCCGGCGTTGAGCAGTCACTGTTCTCGCAGTACAAAGACGGTATCCCAACGTCCAAGCGAAGGTTCCTGCACAACCTATCCTTAACACCCCTTGTGATCGTTGACACGAACGTTTTGGTTGATGCCCTGGTTGAGAAAATGTACCAAAAAATGGATTTGGTCTTCGAGACAAACCTCAACATCATCGGCGCCAATCGCTTCCATCACATCCTCTTGCATCACGCATCATCAAAACGTGTCTTCCTGACCATCCCAGACGATGTTCGCGGCGAATTGAAGCAATTTGCAAAAGATGAGCGCCTTTTCCCGCGCTTCAAGACGGCCATGGTGGACGCTGGAAAATTGCGTGAAACCCTCAGCGAGGCGGTCATGATGGGCCTTGTTGAGGAGGTGCTCAACGAGTACAACACGTGGTCACCCGACTCGGTCATGCTCGAAGGGGTTCCCGACGAATCTTCGACACTGAACACGTTCCTTCTGCGCCACAGCGACGTCTTTAGCGAACTTACCGAACTCAAAGGGTACCGGGGGGTCACTTACAGGACAGAGATTAGCGGGAAGGCCATTTACCCCGAGGCGACCGACCTGGACATTTACCGCCTGGCCACCCACCTCGCTTCGCTTCCGCTTCCAAACATCGGTGCGGTTTTGGTGGCGACGATGGACGGCGACTTCACGCTCGTGGACCGGGCCATTGAGGAGCAATTTGGCTTTAGCATTGCGAAGAACCACCGCTCGCTCAAACCTTGGCTCAAGGCGCAAAAAGCCTAGTCGGTTGACCGTTCATCTTCAGAGACTTGGACCTGTTTCGACCCGTTGCAGACCCTGCGCCATCGGCGTCGGTCGTTGGTTGATGGTTTCCACCGTTTGGTGTGGAACACAGGGATGAATTAAATAAAAAATTCACAGGAAAAAAACCAATGCGGCGCCACGACATCGACTGGCTTCGTGTCATCCTGTTTGGTTTGTTGATCTGGTTTCATTACGCCGTTTTCTCATTGGACGAGCTTGAGGGCGGTGACGCCAGCATGGAATTGTTCAACCTTGGCTTGTTCTTTGTCATCGGCGTCATGCATCAGTGGCGACTGGCGGCCCTGTTTGTCATTTCAGGCATGGGCACAGCGTTCGCTTTTCGAAGGCGAACATGGGGCGTCTATGTCAAAGAGCGATTTTTCCGTCTGGGCATTCCTCTCATGTTTGGCACGTACATCCTCTTCTTCGGTATCTTCTATCCGTTGAAGTCAACAGCGCTTCTTTTCAGCATCTTTCCCGGGTCCGACGCCATGCCTTACGGCCATCTTTGGTTTATTTACAACCTCTTGATTTACTCCGTTCTGTTGACACCTCTTTTCGCGCATGTTCGCAACAACCCCGACGGAAAAATCGTCCGAGCAACGCGCTCGTTGCTGAACATTCGTCATGGCCTGGGCCTTCTCCTCTTGCCGCCACTCGTTCTCGCGCTTAACGCCATCTTGTTCAAGCCCTGGGGATTTGGCGAGGTGGGGATGTACTGGGAATTCCCACGCTACATGATTTACTTCTTGTTTGGCTACCTGATGATTGCAGCCAAGGAAGACTACTTTCCTGCCATTAACAAAGTGAGGCTTCCCGTCACCGCCATCACGCCCGTCTTGGCCATTGTTTGGTTCACGGGTGGCGAGGTGTTCGAAACACCCGAGATTTACGGGGGCGGTTGGGTGGAACAAGGTTACGCTGCGTTCGCCTTTGAACCAACCGTCGCCGCTTTGATTCAGGCCTTCCATGCATGGTTTTGGTGCCTACTCATCTTCAGTTGGGCCTCCAAACTCCTCAACAGGCCCAGCAAATGGCTCGCTTACCTCAACGAGGCGGTGTATCCCACCTACATTGTCCACATGCACTTGACGTTCCTCCCGATTGCCTTGTTCGCCTTGATTGGACTGGGCTATTACGTATCGATGGTCATCGGCACCATCGTTGTCTTTGTGAGCGTGATGGTTTGCTTTGAAATCGCCAGACGCGCCTCTTTCTTCCGCCCCCTCTTCGGTATCAAGGGTGGTAAAGAAGCGGTCAACAAATTGTACCCTTACAACAGAACCGAGGAGAAGGGCCTCCGCATCGTGTTCTCGTTGGTGTTCCACGCCCTTGCCGTGGTGATGATTCTCATGTTGTTGCTGTGGATCATCGGCGCCGGCGTCATCGCGCAATGACACCAATTCTTCTCAAAGTCTCATTCGTTTTCAATGAAAGCGAGAATTTGGTTGTATTTCGCGTCGCTTTGATACGGTAGGTGGTGGCCTGCAGTCTGGCTATGAAGCTCGGTGCACGTCGTGAATTTTTGCGCCAGAGCAGGCGCTAAATCTTTGAAACCGTCATCGTTCTCACCTGAAAAGACCATCGCCGGTGTACTGAATGGTGCCGCTTCGTTAACGGTGTCCATCAAACCATCGTGGGTGGTTGGAAGGTATCCGTTGTACAGGAGGACACGCTCAAACGTGTGTTGAGTGTTCGCAAGGTAAACCGGTATCATTGCGGCTCCTTGAGAATAGCCGAGGATGGCATAGAAAGGTCCCTGCTGCTCAACAATCTGATCCAAGTAAGCGATTGAGTTGTCTGCCCAATCCCTGTCGGTCGTGGGTTCGCCCTTTCCTCCGGGTGGATCTCGAATCCAAACGTTGTTGCTCTCCGGCGCGCTTGCAAATACAAACTCATAATCGTTCAAACTGGCCATCAAGTCCTGCATGCCTTGTTGATTTCGTAAGCCGTTGGCTGTTTCTCCACCTCCGTGAAGGGCCAGAATCTTCCGTGGTCCTTGCGGACCGATTTGGTCGCTGGAACACCCTGCTTCGTTCACTTGCTCCCCCACAGGCGTGTCAGGACAGATGTCCTTGTCGTTGGATACGCCGTCCGCGTCGTCGTCCTTCTGGGATTCGGAACACCCAACCTCGTCAACAACCTCGCCGGCAGGTGTGCCAAGACAGGCATCGAGGTTGTCCTTTACGCCGTCGTTATCGGTATCCTTCTGCGAGGTTGAGCAACCTTGTTGGTCAACCGCTTCTCCATCGGGCGTTCCGGGGCAAAGGTCGGCATCGTTCATCACGCCATCGCCGTCATCATCGGTTTCAGAATCGGAGCAACCCGACGCATAAACAGGCTCACCATTTGGTGTATTGGGGCACGCATCGGTATCGTTTGGCACGGCATCACCGTCATCGTCTCCGACGGGTTCGGGCGGTACAGGCAGGTTCACCAAGATGCTTCTTTCTGAGGAATCAAACAGCCCACAGCTCGCCACAAGGAGACCCTTTGTGTTCTTTTCTGCTGTATCGATTTCCATGGAGTACGTGCTCGCATCGACCGAGATGTTGGCGGACACGAAGGTCGAGGAGTGCTGTCCTTCGGGGCGGTATTCTACGGTGCACGTTTCGACAAACTCATGAAAAACAGCGCCTCTCAACGTGCCTATGCCTTGGTGTTCCTCGGGAGCATCCCAACCAAACGTGAAGTTGACGTCGGATTCAAACGGGGGGTCAATCTGAACGGAGACCATTTTTACATCGCTCTGCTTGCCTTCACGATCGTAGGCCACCATGTCGAGGATGAACGAACCAGGGCCCGTAACTCCGGTTTTGGTGGTCCATTTACCGTGGGCATCCACGCTGATGTTGTACTGCCCTTCACGGATAAAGTCCTGATTCAACACCTTCATGTCGATGAATGTTGAAACAGCGTCCTCGTCGTACAAGAAGCCTTGAACCGATATTTCCTCCCCCGTCCAGGTGTAGAGGAGGTCTGTATCCATCAGAATCTTTGGAGCGTTGTTCTCGATTTGGATTTCCGGTTCCACCTTTTCAGGTGGGTTGTTTTGTTCTTCAACCGCGTTGCTTGTTGTGTAGATAACAGCGCCTGAACCTGCCATGATAGCGGCCAAAAGCATGCTGATGACCACGGTTTTCGTGTCCATGTGTAACCGTGGGTTTACTGGAAATTTAAACAGTTGCTGAGTTTGCATGCACCGTTTGTGAAGCGGAAGCCGCTCACATGTGCTTGATGATCGCTTCGCCAAAGGCGCTGCAAGAGAGCAACGTTGCCTCGTCCATCAAGCGCTCAAAGTCGTAGGTCACGGTCTTGTTGGAAATCGCCCCTTCCATGCCCTTGACAATGAGGTCGGCGGCTTCGGTCCAACCCATGTGGCGAAGCATCATTTCTGCGGAGAGGATGAGAGAGCCAGGGTTGACCTTGTCCTGCCCCGTGTACTTTGGTGCCGTGCCGTGCGTGGCCTCGAAGATCGAGATGCCCGTGTCGTAGTTGATGTTCGCACCGGGTGCAATACCGATACCGCCGACTTGCGCCGCCAGGGCGTCCGAGATGTAATCGCCGTTGAGGTTCATGGTGCTCAAGACGCTGTACTCCGCAGGACGGGTGATGATTTGTTGAAGCATGGCGTCAGCGATGACATCTTTGATGACGATGGTGTTACCCGTGTTAGGGTTCTCAAGGGTGCACCAAGGGCCACCGTCGAGCTCTTTTGCACCGAACTCTTCCTTCGCCAAGGTATAGCCCCAGTCTCGGAAACCGCCTTCGGTGAATTTCATGATGTTGCCTTTGTGGACGAGGGTGACGCTTGGTTTGTCGTTGTCAATCGCGTATTGGATGGCTGAGCGAACGATACGAGCCGTCCCCTCCTTTGAGACCGGTTTGATACCGATACCGGAGGTGTTGGGGAACCGAATTTTGTCCACGCCCATCGTGTTTTGCAGGAAATCAATGACTTGCTTGGCACCATCGCTTTCGGCCTCCCATTCGATGCCAGCGTAGACGTCTTCGCTGTTCTCGCGGAAAATAATCATGTCGACATCCTGAGGCGCCTTGACCGGTGACGGCGTACCGTCGTACCAGCGAACGGGTCGAACACAGGCGTAAAGGTCCAACTTCTGGCGCAGGGCGACGTTCAATGACCGAATGCCGCCACCAACGGGCGTCGTTAACGGGCCTTTGATGGACACCAAGCCGGACTTCATGGCGTCAAGCGTTGATTGTGGAAGCCACTGACCC
>Ga0163110_10001808_pt1 | contig 10904 bp, 8 predicted proteins | sample CRUFie1St17metaG_FD_108703 | JGI IMG/M metagenome (GOLD analysis project Ga0163110, IMG submission 108703) | Marine microbial communities from the Costa Rica Dome - CRUD Field 142mm St17 metaG | ecosystem: Environmental > Aquatic > Marine > Oceanic > Photic zone | place: Costa Rica: the Eastern...
AAACTTTACAACCATCACTAATTGAGTCTATGCCGGTTGAGGTAATGGATGAGATATTCATTGTTTCAGCACTTGGCGTCATTGTTGAACAAGATGAAACATTATTGGTTAATCAGCCATATTCTGTCGAGTCGACGACTTATGACGCCGTTGATGGCGCGCTGTCTGGCGCTAATGTGGATACAGCAATAATCCGATTATCACCCGGTTTAGGGGCATCTGCAGTATCAACCTTGTCACCTGCAGGCGAGTTAACCATTTCCAGCATGGAGCCGTCGACATTAACTGCTATTTACGATGGTAATGATGCTGCTGATGTGTTAACAGTCACAGTCGAGCCAAGGTCAGAGGACTCAGCCGGTAATGACTTACACGGTGATCCAGCAGTGTTTTCTGGCAGCATCGATTATGGTGGAGACAGTGCTGAGGGCTGGGATTTAACCTCATCTCTCAACGGGCAATATTCGCAATCAGACCGAGGTGTTGCGATTATAACAACCAGTGGAGAAAACGCTGAAGGACTGGAATTTAAATTCACTAATGAGATGCCTCTGCCATCAACTCCGCCTTGTTCGATAACTCAGGGTTATCAATACAGCTCTAGTGAAATTTCTATCGATTCAAGTTTCCAAAATTATTACCATGAAACCGATGAGGGAAGACAATACTTTGACCCAACAGAATTGGTTTCCTACACCATCGACTGGGGAGACGGCCAATCCACCGGGCAAATAAATAATCCAAGCAATTCGCACACAGATCACGGGGAATCAGGACAATTTGGGATGTCGGAAAGTCATTATTATGCGCCATCAACCTCGGGAGCAGATTCGTATAGTGTTGTAGTAGACTATGAATTTGAGCACGGAGTCCACTATTACCACACCACAGTTTGGAAAGAGAATCATGGGTTTGAACAGACAGATGAGGATGGCAATGTATACTATAGCGAATATTTCCTTACCAATAATGAGGAAGATTACTGTCAACTAGCACGACCAGAAATGTCAGCCACACCTAGTCCACCAATTATCAACGAATTTATCACCAATGGGCCATTTGAAATAATGACTCAACAACTTACATCATCAGATTCTGAAGGTAAGTCTACTCTCTCGGTTACCCCCCCTCATACAGGAGCCTATGTGTCTGTAGTTCAGTCAGAGGTAATCAGAGCCTCTGATGGGGAGACAATAACCGGAATTGGTCTTAACTTCGGCATTGCAACCCAAGGAGAAATTGGAATTACCAACTTAGATGTAATCGACCACTTTGCTGGTTTGCCAGTATATGCTGCAAACACCTCCGAAGCAACTCAATCGCTAACCATCCAAGCTAGTGGAATTGCCGGCAATCATCACAAGGCAACAATCGGGCACCTCCCACTCGACTTATCCGTAGCATTTGACGAGGTAACATGGTCGGCAGAACCGAATATACAAGACATTATTTTCAATCCCGGCGAAACTAGTAGAAGCGTTCAGTTAACTCACGCAGCACCACTATCATTAATTGGCATAGTTACTATCGAATCAGACGGTAATGGCGAGAGTTCTATCGACCAGACACTAACGCCACTAGCCGTTCATTTTGGTCTTATTTTACATAATCCAGAGGAACTATCGATTAACGGAGCGCTCGGGCCTGGGCAGACAACTAATATCGCCTTGACAGAAAGTATCGAACAAGCAACCCGGCTACTTGCAGTCGCGTCACCAAGTCATGGTTTTGACCCTGCAACAGTAGATTTCTCGACCATCACCGAACTCATCTCCAATGAAGGGCTCAGGCCAACTACTGACTGGGTAGGCGTTGAACAGCAGGTAAACTCGGTGTGCGAAACCATCGATGTCGACGGCGGACATGAATGGAATCCACAGACCTCTTCACATGAGCCGATGATGATTATCGGAGTTGAACACGAGTCCTCTGCGATTCAATACGGCAACTATGAAGGCTACAGCCTTTCAACTACTGATGAGGTCTTAATTCATGAGCCAACTGGACAGAGCTACAATTCAGTTAGCATGAATACTCAATCTGGGACTCAATCTTCTCCTTCAGTATCGCTTTACTATCCAACAGCGGACATGCCTGCAGGAAAATATCTGTTCAATTCAGGAACGACATTGGATTCATCGGTTGAAATAGAATTATTTGATCCGAACGGACCATCCTTCGAAACTGGGGAGTTGGACGAAAATTGTGATGGAAACGCAGACTTGACTGATGAAGAGAATTTCGATCTCTTTGATGATTATGTTTCAAGGTTTAGTACGATTGCTTGGGGGCAGGGAACCAGTGCTGATTTGCAGTGACCATATCTCTCCTCACCCGTATCCGAGTATACGGTAATTGCGGTTGCTCAGCAGGGCAGTGGGTCTAGCGCCAACCTCGTCTCTGCAGTCAGCACAACGCTGTCAGTACCCAATCCAGAACCGCCAGCAATGGAAAATCTCAGCGCCGTATTTTCACCGTCAAACCCACTGCCTGGCGACATAGTCCTTCTCACAGTCACTGATGAATCTAACAATCCAGTCGAGGGATTATCAATTACGGTTGTGCGAGGCGAACAAACCCTAACCAGCCTATTGTCGAATGAAAATGGCCAAAACACGTTCCCAATACCTGAAGGAGAGATAACTATCCGGATATCTGGCGGACAATATTATCCGGTAGAGCTCACTATATTGGTAACAGCTCAAGGTATTGATGACGACGAAGGACTCCCTGGCGACAGAGATGGCGACGGTTATGGAGACTTATTGGACGCGTTCCCAGATGATGCCAGTGAATGGGTCGACACAGACTCAGACAGCATCGGAAATAATGCCGATACTGATGATGATTCAGACGGCATCCTAGATGATGATGAAGTAGGTGCGAATCCACAAACTAATCCGCTGAGGCCAGATAGTGATAATGACGGTTATTGTGATGGTACTATTGCGGTAGTCGGTTTCTGTGTTGCCGGAGACGCTTTCCCGATAGATTCTACCGAATGGTCTGATGCTGATAGCGATGGTGTAGGCGACAATACCGATATTTGTGCAGGGACCTCGAGCGGAGACTCAGTCAACGAGTTTGGTTGTTCTGATGAACAACTCCAAGACACCTCTGACGGCATTACCGACGATTTGGACGGAGATGTCAATAATCCAGACCAAGATGAACAACAGAGTTCAGAGTCCTCCGACTCTGCATCCAATTCAATGATTTTAATTGGCGGTTCTATTGGATTGGTTGCCATACTTATTGTGGTTGCATCGCTAATTTTACTCAGAAACCGAAGGGATGAAATCGACGAAAAACAATTCATCCAACAAGAAGAATTGTTCGAGAATGTAGTAATCACGACGACGACACCACCACCGCCTTCTAGGCCTCCAGTAACTGCTCGTGGTGAGATGTATAACGGCTATGAGGGCTTAGAATTCCCAGCAGGTAGTGGCAACTGGTACTACCGAGATCCTGAATCTGGTGCATGGGTAGAATGGCGCTGATTCACCGTACAGGTGAACGTATGTCTGGGATGACTAAACCAATCGTGGTGTTAATCATGGCCATAATGGCCATGCCGCTACTAATCTCAACACCAGAAGCATCGATGACTACCGATAACATATTCGATGACCCAGCCCTTGAACGTGTCAAAACGGAAAGTAATGATCGAACAACCTCAGAGCAACTTTTAGTTCGAATCTCCCATGATGATGGCGGGCCGTTAACAGGGAATTTCTCAAGAGTGAGTCAACTACTTTCCATTGAGAACTCAATCAATAATGAAGAATCTTCGGCGTTCAAATTAAATCACAATGAAGTCTATCTCAAAAGACTGGAGTCTCCAGTATCCGCTTGGGAATCAGCGTTTTTGACTAGAAACGAATCGATTACAGAATCATCAAGCTGGGGAGAAGTGCTCCAACCATTGAACGATGATGGCTGGTGTAGTGAGGAATCAAATCAAGCAGAAATTAATGCTTTCCAAGCCACACTTTTGATGCTGCCAAAAAATACCAATCTAGGTGTTGCGTGTCCACAATTTTCGGGCGCTTCACCGTCCCAACCACCTCAGTCAAATGAATTGATCTGGTTCGTTTGGCTTGATTCTAGCAATCGGCCAGTGGACTGGCTGGTATTGAACGAGTGGTGTGATGAACTGTCAGAAAATTCACAGTTTGTCTTCGAACCTGCGGGCGTTAATATGCTATTCAAGGAAGCTGAACAGATTGCAAAACAAGACCTAAAACAGATTTTACCGGTAACTGGAATAATCTTATTTTGTTTGATGCTGTTATTTTTTAGAGACTTGAAGCTAACGACTGTAACATTAGGCTCTGTAGTATTGGTAGTAAGCGCAGTTGTAGGCTTCTTACAGTTATGCGGGTATCAATTCTCAGTGATTGATGGCATCGCAGTCCCAATAATCATGGGTGTTGCGGTTGATGGGGCATTTTGGTATAGATCATCAAGTAAACCACGCGATGATGTAAGAAGAATTCTGTTACTTGCCATGGCAACTACTGTAGCAGCCATTTCACTAGCCTTATTTTCGCCGATTAAGGCTCAGAGGGGTCTTGCACTAGTCATGATATTCGGAATAATTCTTGATTGGATATTAACGCGCTATGTCTTAGAAGACTTCTATCTGGAATCACGCAAATCAGCAAATGAATTACCAGAGGCGGAGATTGATAGTGTTCGAGGAAAACAATGGTTTTGGCCAACAGCATTAACTCTCTTGGTGTTGGTTGCTTTAACTTCGCCTCCAGGTGTAGAGGCATTAGATATCGAACAATTCTTACCTGAAGATAGCGCCTCACTTGATGAGATTGACGAGCTGCGTGATCTTTATGTCATTGCCTCAGGGACAATTGTATTCATCACTTTGGATATCGATACTGATGATGAGCAAGGTATACGAAATATCTTGAACTTCAAATCTCAATTTAACCAGCACCCAAATATTATTTCTTTTGATACAGGACTGACTCAACAGAATTTAATTTTAGGAATCGGAGATACAGAATCAAACAATTTCACGGCACTGGTAGAGAACACTTCCCAGTCAGTAATATTGAGTGATCCGTGGCTTCGCGTCGATGGGGAAATCGTCGGTGGTATGATTATTGCTATCATAGACGGAGAAGATTCAGAGTCTGCATATCAATTCTTACTTGATACGGAAAATCTCATTGCAGAGAACCAAATATCCGGTGATATTGGTGGGCAATTAATCACCGGAATTGACTTGGCAAAATCGTTCGAGCAAACTAGAATAATTCAAATTCTTGCAGCAGGCTTAATTGTTCTAATTATCGCTTTCTTAATGACCAAATCCTCGGAGAAATCGCTTAGAATTGCGGTTGGAACAATTGCAGTAGGTATCGCAGTCGATGGCTTAGCAAGCCACTTTGGTGGACGCGGAGTTAACACTGCTCCTGCAGTTTTGTTAGGAATGGGTTTTGCCGCCGATTATCTTTCTCACGCTAGCGATAAAATGCACTCATGGAAACAAGACACCTATGCACGCTGGGGTGCAGCATTTACCTCAGGGGTAGTTTTCTTGACGGTATCGTTTAGCAAATTTCCACCGGCAGGGAATACCGGCCTTCTGCTTTCGTTAACCATATTGATATCCGTCCTGCTAGCTACTTGTTTGGCATTTGTTTCATCAAATAGTCTGATACAAGAGGATGAGTAGGCGATAATATTATCAAAAATTATCACCAGCGGGGACCATGCATCCACTATTTGAGATGGACAACTACATAATTCAAACAAAGTTGCTGAAGATTTTTGGCGGCACTTTTTGGTTCAAAGACTTGGAGGATAACATAGTAGCCTATTCCAAGCAGAAGGCCTTCAAATTAAAGGAGGATATAGTTCTCTATGCAGACACAGCATGCACCCAGCCATTGCTACAGATCAAAGCCCGTCAGGTTCTCGATTTGAGCGCAACATATGACGTATTTGACCTTACAACTAGTGAGCACATAGGTTCTGTTCAACGCAAATTCCTCAAATCCATTGTAAAAGACAGTTGGAAATTACTAGACGTCAATGGTAATCAATATGGTGAATTAGTCGAGGACAGTATTGCGATTCTGCGCCGGTTTATCCCTTTTATACCGGCTAAATTCCATTTCGCAATTCCAGGTCATGACGGTATCACCATTCATCAACAATTCAACCCCTTCATCAAGAAGTCATTGTTGACTATACCGCCGGGCCACCCAATGGATCGTCGAATGGTGGCTGCTATAACACTGCTAAACTCGGCCATTGAAGGTAGGCAAAATTGAGCTAACTAGGCAATCAATGGTTTCATCTTTGATACACTCTAGGCTTAGTTATGGCGAGAGTCGTGGTTGTTGGAGCCGGCATCGCCGGATTGAGCGCGGCAATTCACGCAGTTAGCAGCGGCCATCATGTTGTTCTGCTTGAAAAGAAAACCAAAATCGGTGGCCGAGGTACATCACAAAATATCGATGGCTTCTCATTGCATTATGGACCTCATTTGGTTGACAAATCGGGCCCGTTTTTCCGTATGTGTAAAAAGCTGAGTAGGGTTAAGCCAGATGTTAAATCAATCAGGCTTGATAAGATTGAAGTCACAGGCCATGGGCCGATTCGACCCGTTGGAAACATAAAACAGGCAGCACTAAACAAGCGAGCAATCAGAAAGAGAAGCCGTACAAATCCATATTATCAAGCACTAATTTTTTTGTCAAATTGGGGAATTGAAGATAATGAATATCGCGTTAACTCAGTAGTAAAATCAAGATTATGCGTTTCTAATGAAGGATGGATTGGACTAATCGGTAGGCTCGGTGCGGCCTTAGATGAAGTAGGCGTGTTAATTGAAACGCGTTGTGAAGTTGTAACAATAGATGGCCATCAAGTGCATCTAAAGGATGGCAGAAATTTTTCTTGTGATGCGGTAATTTTAGCATGTGGACCAAACGGGGCTAAGCAAATTTTGCAACCGATTAACGGTGATTTAGCGGAACAGAAATTTTCCCAATTAGAAACTAGTGTTGCCAGCTGCGTTGAGTTAGGACTAGATTCAAGACCAATGGCTGGAAAACACTGCCTGATTGATTTAGAGCAAAATGCTGCAATAATTGATTATGCAGCAATTCAACCGAAATTAAACGATACGGGTTCACATATCTCTGCAATAATGGTTAGTGAACAATCTAGTAATTCCTCCGAACGATTGGAAGAGTTACTGAATCAACATATTGCAGGATGGAGTAAGCATATAATCACCGATTTACGTCAGTCACGGATAGCAGTTGGCTACTCGAACCGAATTAATTTTGACGCCTTCGCCAAACATCACATTTTGTTGGCTGGCGCTTGGGTGCAATCTGACTATGCCCTGTCGGATGCAGCTGCTGATACAGGTAAGCGCGCAGCCAAAGGTATTGCCGGAATTTTGTGACAATGAAATTGTTATTCACTGTCGGCCAGAAGCGATCAACATGCGTCTAGTGTCTTGGAATGTTAACGGTATAAGGGCCGCAATTCGTAAAGGGATTGACGGTTATTTTTCATCTATTGACGCCGATATATGGATGCTCCAAGAAGTTAGAGCATTGCCAGAACAACTCCCGAAGAATTGGGATTGGCCCGAAGGATATGAAGTCCATTTACATCCGGCAGAAAAAAAGGGGTATTCAGGAGTCGCAACATTGTCTCGTATTCCAATGCAAATAGTTCGCACTGGTAAACCGTCAGCTATTGATCCTGAAGATTCAGAAGGTCGAATTGTGGTATCCAAACACAATCGAATTACCTGTATCAATACCTACTTGCCTAGTGGTTCTAGTGGTGATGAGCGACAGCGTTTCAAAGAAACCTGGATGGATGAATGGCGCAATTTCTTACAACCATACATCGATTCATCAGAGCCGGTCATTGTATGTGGAGATCTTAATGTTGCTCACACAGAAGACGATATTTGGAACCCTAAAGGCAACGCAAAGATGAGCGGCTTTTTACCTCAAGAACGTCAGTGGTTTAGCCAATTATTGAATGACGGTTGGCATGATGCATTCAGGGACAGACATGGTGCTGGCACCAAAATCTACAGTTGGTGGTCAAACCGGGGACAGGCAAGGGCTAAAGATCGAGGCTGGAGGATAGATTATTTTCTCCTCAATCATGTCGCAAATGAACTGGTTAAGGATATCAGAATAGAACGTCAAGGCGGTTTAGAAATATCAGACCATGCTCCAGTAATATTGGATATTGACTACTGATGGTTTTCTTCGATATCTGCTAAGGCAATCATCAACTCATCGACAGCGTCGCGTAGTGACTGGATTGAGGAATCTTCAACAATTACTACCAGTTTTACTTCTTCTTCGGTCTCAATTAGGTTGGCAGAGCACCCCGGTCGAGATGCTGCAGACAGCAGTATTGTGCCAAGTTTTGCTGGCCCAACCCATTCGATAGTCGCCCGGTAAGATTCGACCATGAACACTCCAAGGGGTGGGCTGATATGAGGATGACTCTTCGGTCCTACATGGCGCAGCAAGAACCGGATTTCAACGTTCTAGCAGGTGCCGGAGGTGTTGCGTTAGGTGAGGCCAGAACTAATCATGAAGGCCGTCAAGCATTATTGTTAGTCCGCGGCGACGAGGATACAACTGAGTATGAAAGTCTGGTTAGAACAATGGGGATCACCATTGTTGAGACAGTTCTTCAGCCCGGACAGCCCGATGTCAAGGGTTATTTTGGCAGGGGTAGACTCCAGGATGTGGCCGATGAATTGCGATTGAGAGTCGCTGGCCACCCTTGGCGGGAAATTGATTTAGTCTTAATCCACACTAATGCTACACCGCGACAGTTGGTTGCTGTCAGTGATGCAACTAATGTTGAGGTTTGGGACAGGGTTCGTCTATTGCTCTCCTTATTTACCGCCCATGCCAATTCATTGGAAGCAAGAACACAAGTCCGTATTGCTCGCTTACAATCTGATCGGACCGTTCTGAGAGAATTAGCCAATCAAACCACAACTGGTGAGAGGGCGGGATATGGTGGTGGCGGAGTTACTGCACTACAGGCAGTAATTGCTAATGTCAATCGAGAACTCACCTCCCTTAGAAAACGGCAAATAAAACACTCAAAAGCTCAAGCAGAACGACGCCGTCAACGCAGCAGAAGTGGTGCGGTGACGGTTGGAATAGCTGGCTATACTAATGCAGGCAAGTCCAGTTTCTTTCTGAAGATGTCTGGCAAAGAAGTACTCGTTGAAGACAAGTTATTTTCCACGCTTGAGACAACTGTCGGGCGTCTTGCTGCAAGCCCGCGAGTTCTACTTGCAGACACCATAGGGTTCATTGATAATTTACCGAATGCAACATTAGACGCCTTCAGAGCCACTTTGTCAGAAGCACTGGAATGTGATATGCTGCTGTTACTGGTTGATGCTACCGATTCAGCGAAAGAATTCGAGCGCAAAATTTCAGCAACTCAGCGGGAAGTCAACGCCCGCTATCTGGGTGAAGATACTAAAGGGCTAGATGATGTTCGGAAGATAATGTGCGTACTCACGAAAATAGAGTCCCTCAGTGAAGAGGAATTGATGCGGAAAAAGGCGATAGTAGAAAGGCACGGTTATGCAACACCGCTAGCGATTTCTGTCCATCAAGAGATTGGTCTTGCTGAATTGCAAGATTCTATGTTAGAGCAGCTGTTTGGACAACCGGTAACCATCAAATTATCATGGAGCGATACCGGCCGAAACATCGAAGGTTTTCTTTCAGACGTTTATGATGCAGCGATGGTAATCGACAAACAGGAACAAAAGAATCGAGATTTGTTGGTGCAGGTTTGGATAAACCAACAATCACTGGCACGCCTAGTAAGTAATTCAGGCGGCCGCATTGAAGTCAAGTAGGAAGAAGTTCTAGCAACATCATGGGCGATGATGACGTCACTGGCGACTATATTGACGAGTTGACAGGACTAACAGAGCCGACTAACGAACTCATGTTTGCTAGTTCGGGAGCAAAACTGGCCATCGAGGTCGATGAATTCAACAGTGTTGGCAATTCAATCGCAGTGCTAATCCTGGTCACATGTTTGCTGGGTTTGGCTAATGGTGTCGATTTCACTCAGCCAGAGTCCGGACTCGTTCGTCCAGATGAGTTTGTGTTCCGTTTTGCTCAAAACGCACCAGATGAGTCGGCTATTTTCAATGGATATGTCTTCGACGATGAAGGCGAACCAATAGAAAACGCAACAGTTTACATTTCTTGGTATGAAGAGGAGTATTGGAATACCAGCTCGTCTCAAACTAATGTCGAGGGGTATTTTGAACTGAAAAAGTTGGACCCTGGCATCACTCGAGTAGACATAATCGTTGATCGAGACAATTACAAAGATCGATACTCCAATCGCGTCTTACTTTCACCTCCAGCATTATTTGAGCCGTATGGATTTACCAGCATAGATTTCACTATACCCTCTCAAGAGAAATTTGCCGAGCAAGAGTGTGCCGATGGTTCAGATGATTGCACTATTCGGGAAATTGACAACTCGCCGAAGCAAATGGAGCATCCTTTGATGGATTCAGGAGCATCAATGATTTATTCAACTATTGGTATTGGTTTTATTGGCTTGTCTCTGCTTGGTGCGGGTTTTGCTATTTGGGCGTTTAAGACTGGCTCTGTTTACCTACTAAGGACCGCTTCAGTATTGTCTTTCTTCACCATGGGTCATTATTATTCAGCCTGCTTATTCAGTTTAGTAGCATTTGTTCTTACATTTACCATCAGTAAGCCCAAGAAAGAAATTAATTGATGCTATTGTAAACAATCACCCAGTTGTATTATGATGCTGAACTGATTAAGCCCAAACATGAACTTGATTGGCGCATGCTGGATGCG
>Ga0163110_10001809_pt1 | contig 10902 bp, 7 predicted proteins | sample CRUFie1St17metaG_FD_108703 | JGI IMG/M metagenome (GOLD analysis project Ga0163110, IMG submission 108703) | Marine microbial communities from the Costa Rica Dome - CRUD Field 142mm St17 metaG | ecosystem: Environmental > Aquatic > Marine > Oceanic > Photic zone | place: Costa Rica: the Eastern...
CAGCTCACCGCCGTTCCGGTTTACGTGCCCACAGTGCAGTGAGAAAATTCGAGTCGTTGAGTAGTCAACGTCGCTGGGCAACGAGAAGAAATGCAGTGTGTCCGAACGGACCGTTGACCGGCCTCATGCCGCCCTTGGAGGCGCGACCCCATTCTCGCTGCATGAGTTCACCCGCCCACTCCACGACCAGACCGGCGGCCTCGCAGGCTTCCCACGCACGCTCGAGTTGTGCGGTGACGGGACAGTAGCAGGCCACACGGCCCCCAATGGACAGCATTGGAGCGCTTGCCTGTATTGCTGAGGGGTGGTCCGGTAGATCGAGCACGACGGCCTCAAATTCATTAACGGCGGATTGAATAGACGGCACGACGTCCTCGAGATGACCTTCGAAGTGGTGATGTAGCGGCCCGCCGTCCCAACAGGCCGAGGCTCGACGCAGGTTTTCAAGGGCCACTTCCGCATGTTCCGCTCGGGGCTCCACCGTGACATGCACCCCGTTTGGCCCCAATACCCGCTGGATGTAGAGGGAGAGGCCCCCGCTGCCGATACCGGCTTCGAGGACCCGGTCGTTTGCGCCCAAACCGAGTTTTGCCACAAAAAATCCTGCGTCCTTACTGCCGATGGTTTGAGCCCGTCGTTTCATACCGTTGCTAAGTTCAGGAAGCCTTGCAGGCAAGCGAAGGAGCTCCTTCTGTCCGACGACCACCATCTGTCCTATCTTGATGTCGGCAAGGAGCTGCGCAGGATTGAGGACGCCCAAACCTTTGATCTTCTGTTGCTTGTCCACCAGTTCCACGACGTGGGTTTTGCCGTTCTCCTCGAGCAAAACAGCCCATGTTTCACTGGACACATGAGCGCCCAACCGGCGGGTGGTGTTAAGGTTCTCTGTGAACAAATCAACATTGCTTTTCGTTTTTTTTTTATTTTTAAAGTTAAGACAACAAAGCGAGTGTTTCATATACCCTCCTGTCTATGGCTGAAACATGAAAAACGCAGCGCAAGCCATCGCCTTTGCCATCGTCGGCATCTTTCTGGGCAGCCTCATGGCCGGTATGGTGGGGCATTGGCAATCTTTGCCAACCGAGGCTCTTGAAGAAGAGCCGGTCGTGTTGAATCCCTCACAGGCCACCAGCCCGGGCCACGTTGTCTTTGGTCAATACATCTCTTCGGACAATTGTGGTCATTGCTCAAAACAAGGTGGGGGTTCCGATGCTCATCACGCCATCAAGGTCAACCACCCTGACGAATACGTCTACATCACGTACATGTCGGCTTCGTTCGGAACCACGAACACCGCTCGGGCAGGCAACGTAGCCCCGTACAACTGGGCATGGACCACCGGTGGAGCCCCCGATGCCTACTTTGGCGATCGCACCGACCGAAGGCAATCCGGGGCCTCATCAAATTACGACACGTACGACAGCCAATTCTCCAGCGGTGGAGGCATGCACAGCACCGTGAACGACTACGGTATGTCAGCAGCCATTTCACAGAACGGTGGAAATTACGACATCAGCATCTCTTACAGGTACAAAGGCTCGGGAACAGCCGCTTCAAACATGAAACTCTACGCCGCTCTTGTCGACAAGGACTGCACCGGATACTCCTATTCATCGGGCATCCCGCATGGCTACAACTGCTGGATGGCCTGGCTGACCGCTGGCGACACCTACAAATCCAAAAACTCAGGAACGGGCTCTGCCTTCCACAGCGTGACCGTGTCCTCCACCCAGACAACGCAATCATGGACATCCGTGCCCACCTCTGTGGTTCCCGGTGGTATCAACAAAGCCGTCGTTGTCGCCGCCTTGATGAGCGGCAATTCCGTCTCCGTGGGCGGCAGCTCACCCCACGTGTACCACGCTATCGACTCGACGATGGGTCCCAAGATGGACATCGGCGTTTCGGGCTTGTCCGTGTCCAATAACCAAGGCACCAACTCCTACATCAGGGGCGACACGCTCACGCTGCAAGCCGATGTTCGCAACACCGGTGACCTCGATTACAGCGATGGGGGCTCTCTGCAGTTTTTCTACAAAAACGGAGCCACCTCAACGGCCATTGATTCGGTAGCCATACCTACCTTAAACGCAGCCCAAGGCTCGCCGTACTTGACAGCCACGGCCACTTTTGACACCTCCAATTTGCCGAGCAACGTTTGGTCCACCAACTTCGGCGCTCGCTTGGTGGGGATTTCTGGGGACATGGCCGGTAGCAATAACGTGGCTGAGATGGGTGTCAACCATGACCGACCGCCCATGGTCAAATCGCCTCAGGTGATCGGTTCAAACGTTGTTGAGCGTGGCAGTTTTGTCACCGTTCTCGCCAAGGGCGATGCCAACGATAACGTTGACACCATCGACACCATGTCGTTTGAGGTTGAGGTGTCACCAACCGGACAGAACAATTGGGACGCCAGCGTTGTCTCGGGTGGAGAAAACGTGCTCTACAGAAATTCAGCACAAGAAGGGCGGGAATATTTCGTCACGCCAACCGGCGCCATGGCGGCCGGGGATTTTGACATTCGCACACGAACGGTCGACAGCCGTGGTCAAACAAGTAGTTGGACAACGTCGCAGAAAGCGTTTGAACTCGCCAACGGGCGGCCGGTCATTACAGCCAGCCCCGTACCCACCGTTATGTGCGATTTGAGCACGAGGGTCAGCATGGTGGGCCACGTCTTTGACCCCGAGACCCCGCTTTCGGACCTCCTCATCACCTCCACCAGCCGAACTTCATTGCTTGGCACGCCTCCAGCGAAGAACTGGAGGTGCGCTTCCCCTACGACAACGGTTGCCCGCTGGGACAGAAAGGCATCGAAATCAGGGTGGACGACGGTGGCGATTATTCCGAGGATGGAGAACTCCCCTACGGTACGCTCTTGTTCAACGTGATTGAAAACGGTCAGCCTCGCTGGGACGGCCTGCCGATTCAGGTCGTTGACGAGGGGAGTTCCGGCTTTTTGCTGCTCACTTCCTACCTCTCGGACACCGATGATACCGGTGAGGAGGTTGACGCCTCAATGCTCTCCGTTCAAATTCTTGAGAACTCGAATCCAGAGGTTATCGCCGTTGAACTCAACGGCAACACGCTTGGCTACCAAACGGTGGATGACGACGTGAACGGCGAAACCGTCGTTACGCTCAGGGCCAGTGATGGCGAGCAGTTTTCCGATCAGACCGTCACCATTCGTATCAATCCAATCAACGATGCCCCACGTCTGGACATGACGGACATCGAGGAAATTGATTTGAAGACGAACCGGCAGAAAATTATCAATCTCAACAGTCGTTTGACGGACATCGACAGCCCACAGGGCACCTATTGGGTGAACAACCCACAGTCTACCGAAAGAGGCTCGGCCAGGTTGCTCACAGGCGACCTTATCCTCGAATTTGAGGAAGTTGGCGTCCAGGTGGTCACCATCTCCACCGACGACGGCTACGCCCAGAACAGCTACGAAATCGTGGTGAACGTTTTCGATTCCATGCCGTTCTATGTCGCCAAAACCGACGATGGTTCTGGACACATGTACGTCAACATGATGAACACTTACGAAACGCAGACACCCACCGCCAACTTTTCACTGACTGATGCAGCACCGGTGTACACCGTGATTACCGTCACGTGGTCGCTGTGCAACGAGCTCTCCGGCACCTGCGATGGATTTTGGGAATACGACCTTGACATGTCTCGCTCGAGCACCGGTTGGAGCCAAGAGATGAACCTCCCTTCCTCCTACGGTGACGGCGGTTATGCGCGGGCCAACGGCATGCGGAACATGGATTACATCGGTCTTGCCGTTCGTGCGGTTGACGTCAGCGGACAGGAATACAAGACCACCGAAACCACCAAATGGCTCACCACCGAATCGCTACCTTCGCCGGGCGAAATGGATGATGAACTGCTCGCTTGGTACTTGAGCGACCTCGAGGCCGATATCGCTGATACCGAGGAACAGATTGCCACCGACGATTCTGGTGATGTCACCGCTTTGGAGCAGATTTTGATGACGCTCAAATCGGATTACAAAACGGCGTGCGAGGACTCTCGTGCCACCTGCCAATCCGACAGTGTTCAGAGCAATGCGGGAGAAGACGACAGCAGTGCTTTCAACACCGATGTTATTCTCATCGTTTTGGGTGTGATCATCGTCGCCGCCCTTCTCGGCCTGATGTTCATGCGTAGCAACCGCAGCCAACCTGAGGAACTCAAGTGGAATCAAGCAACGCTGCCAGCCCATGATTTGGTGGCGAACTCCATGTACGGTGGTGCACAGCAATTGTTCCAACAGCCTGCTCAATACACCGCTCCTGTCGCTCAACACCCAGCCTCCGTGGTCCACCAGACCACCCCTGCAGTCGCACCTGTCCATCATGCACCCGCTCCCCAACTCACGGGGCCACCGCTCCCACCAGGTGGTCTACCGGCGGGTTGGACCGCAGAGCAATGGGCACATTACGGCCAACAATACCTTGACCGGCTTAGGGGCCAGTGAAACAAGTTTATGACCCCTTGACGGGCTTTACCGAAAAGCATACCCCTAAAGGGGAGTGAGGAGAGGAACACACGTGGCGGAAGAAAAGGGTAAACCCTCTACGGACGACCTCGCTGAGGCTCCTGTTGCAACCAGCGAAAGCCACGATGAGGCTTCGGAAGACGTTACCACCGTTTGGTCTCCTGAGCCAACAGGTGCTGACGAAGTCCTGACCGCTTCTGTGGAAGAATGGATTGCTGGCGTCGATTTTGAATCAACCGCCGATGTTCCCATTCCAGAGCGGCTTGTTGACCAGGTTATCGGTCAAGAGGCCGGATCGGTTGTCATCAAGAAAGCCGCTGAACAACGCCGGCACATGATGATGATTGGCGACCCAGGCACTGGAAAATCCATGTTGGCTCGTTCGATGACGGACCTCTTGCCAAAAGACGCCTTGGAGGATGTTCTCGTTTACCCGAATGAAGACGACGAAAACGTCCCGAGAGTCCGTACCGTCCCTGCTGGTCGAGCAGAACGCATCGTCAAGGTCCAGAAGGAAGCCATTCGCCAACAGCGGGAAAAATCCCAGCGAATGTTGTTCATCGCCTTTGCCGCCATCGGCTTTTTGTTGCTTATTGCCGCTTTGCAATCTGGGGATTTGTTCACCCTGCTGTTCGGTGGTTTCCTTCTCGTCTTTGGTTACATGTTCATCCGAAGCAGGCTCGGAGCCGTTGACAACAGCCGCATTCCCAAGGTGCTGGTGAAACACGACACGAATGAACTACCGCCGTTTGTTGACGCCACAGCGACACTGTCCGGCTCGCTTCTTGGCGATGTGCGCCACGATCCGTTCCAGTCCGGCGGTATGGAGACGCCGGCCCACGACCGTGTCGAACCCGGAGCCATTCATCGCGCCCACAAAGGGGTGCTGTACATTGACGAAATCAACCTCCTGCGCTTGGAGGAGCAGCAAGCGCTGCTCACCGCCATGCAGGACCGAGCGTTCCCCATTTCCGGTCGTTCAGAGCGTTCATCCGGAGCCCTTACCAAAACCGAGGCGGTCCCTTGCGACTTTATTCTCATCGCCGCCGGAAACTTGGACGCCATACAAGGCATGCACCCAGCGCTGCGCTCTCGTATTCGAGGATACGGCTACGAGGTGTACGTCAATTCGGAAATGCCCGACACATCGCGAAACCGCCGCCGTCTTATTCGGTTCATCGCGCAGGAAGTTCTGCGGGACCTTGATACGGTGCGCGAAATTCCCCACTTCGACAAGAGCGCCGTGTCCATGATTCTGCGTGAGGCCCAGCGACGGGCCGGTCGGCGTGGCAAACTCTCCCTGCGACTTCGCGAGCTTGGCGGATTGGTGCGCATTGCTGGGGACCTTGCGGTAGAAGCCGGTGCACCGTTCACGTCCGCTGAGCACGTGCTCGGCGCTCGCAACATCGCCAAACCACTCGAGCAACAGGTTGCCGACAGAATGATCGAACGACGTCAGGATTACGCCATGTTGGTCAACAGCGGCCAGCGCATCGGACGCGTGAACGGCCTTGCCGTACTCGGAGCCAATTCGGGGTTGTCGGACTTCAGCGGCATCATGCTTCCTGTCGAAGCCCTCGTCACGCCATCGCAAGGTGGCGGAGGGAAGATTCACGCCACGGGCGGACTGTCTGACCTCGCCAAGGAAAGCGTGACAAATGTCAGCGCGGTCATCAAGAAACTCACAGGCAAGGATATTTCGGATTACGACATTCACATTCAATTCGTTGATACGCACGGGGTTGACGGGGATTCAGCGTCCATTACCATCGCCACGGCTATCATCTCCGCTTTGGAGAACATTCCGATTCGGCAGGATTTGGCCATGACGGGTTCGCTTTCCGTCCGTGGTGAAGTCCTCCCTATCGGTGGGGTGACGGCAAAGATAGAAGCCGCAGCTCGTTCCGGTGTCAAGACCATCGTTGTGCCTCGTGCGAACATGCAGGACGTGCTGCTTGACGACCGGTTTGAGAACATGGTGGAGGTTGTTGCGGTCGACACGCTTGACGAAGTGATGCAGTATGCGCTCATCAAACACGAACAAAAAGCCAGTTTGGTTGAGCGCCTTGAAGCCGTTATTGATCGCTTGACGCCCGAGGTCCAGAGCAAGATATCCCTGGTCTGAGAAAGCGTACCCTCGGCTGAAAATAGGGGTGGGCTACTAAAAGCGGTGTTCTCTCCGTATTGGTGAGCAACATGTTGACATCACGGGAATCTACTCAGGGCGCTCTTGTCGTCCTGTTCCTCGTGACCATGATAGATATGATTGGGTTCGGTATCATCATTCCCTTTCTCACCTACCTTGTTCAGGACCTTGCGGAAGGGCAGGATGCTGTTAGCGTTGGCTTGTGGGTCGGCCTTTTGATGACGGCTTACTCCGCTGCGCAGTTTTTGTTTTCTCCGTTTTGGGGTTCGCTCTCCGACCGCATCGGTCGCCGTCCTGTGCTCATGATTGGGTTGGTTGGCAACACCGTGTTTTTCACGGCGTTCGGGTTCTCCAAAACGTTGCTTTTTGCCCTCGCCATGCGCTTCCTTGCCGGTGTCTTCAACGGCAACATCGCCGTGGCACGCGCATACATCGGTGACGTCACCTCCCCGCAACAGTTGGCCACAAGAATGGGCCTCATCGGTGCTGCGTTTGGTCTTGGTTTTACCATCGGGCCGTTTATCGGCGGGGAATTCTCAAGCCCTGCGGAGCGATGGGGATTCTTTGTAGGCACGGTTTTTGACACCTATCCTTACCTCCTGCCCTGTGTGATTGCAAGCGCCCTATCGGCCGGTTCTTTGCTCCTCGCCGGACGCTACCTGACCGAATCCATTGATTTGGAGGAAGCCAAGAAATCCGTTGACAACCGACCGTGGCGTCAACAAATGGCTTCGATGGCCTCCAACTCGGTCAGCATGTTGCGGACGCGAAGCATCGGTGCGATGATATGGGTGTCCATGTTGTTTATTTTCGGTTTCACCGTGATGCATGCGGTGTTCATCCTGTACACGGAAATGGACCCTTCAGCCGGCGGCCTTGGCTTTTCGGAGCAGGACAACGGGCGCATCTTTGCCATGATTGGTCTCTTTGGAATTTTCACTCAAGCCCTGCTCATCGGCCCACTCACTCGCAGATACGGCACCCGTCGCCTGATACCCATATCGATTCTGCTAACGGGCATTGGATTGACGCTTATCCCTTATACGCAGGCCTCAAGAGCCTTGATTCACATGATTCTTGTCTGTTCTTTCGTGGCGATTGGCAACGGTTTGTTCCAGCCGTCGGCCAGCACCTACCTGACCAGGATTGCCAAGGACGAAAATTACGACCTTGGTATTGTCATGGGAGCTCAAGAATCCATGACGGCGTTCGCAAGAATCTTTGGTCCACTGAGTGGAGGCTTTGTTTGGGAGTTGACCGTCAACAGGGCGTACCCGTTTGATTACCACACAGCGTTTCATTTGTGCGGAATTTTGATGGTTATCTCCGCATTGTTGACGATGAGGCTTCCACAAATGAGCCCCTTGCCAGAGGAAACAATGTCGGAATCAATCGCTGGGGTGTCTTGAAGACCCCAACGGTGTTCGTTCCATCATGGAGGGCGGCAAGTCGCAATGGACGAGTGAAAACTTCCGTCAGCGCCTGACCGGACTTTCGCACGCTGCCGTGATCATGACGCTCGTCACGGTGTGGCTCATTCAACTGGTCGATGTTCTTCAGCCGCTCTTTATTGCGTTAGGGATTTATTTCGTCTTAAAACCCGGAGCCGACTACCTTTCGGCCAGAGGTTTCCCCATCATGCTGTCCTACATCACGATGCTCATGCTGGCGATTTTGATCGTCCTCTCCGCCGGATTTTTCGCCTATCAGCAGGCCGATGCATTCTTGTCAAACGAAGAACGGATGGATGAGTACACCGAACTCCTTGACGAGCGGTGGAACGATGTCAAGGGCATGCCTGTCATCGGTCAATCCATACTGGACGGCGGTGCCAGCGTCAACGGAACGTTGGACCAAGACCTCGCCGACATGGGCTTGTTGGAGGATGGTTCGGGAATTTCAGACGCCATTAACGGTCTCTTGTCCGGTGTCGGTATGTTTCTCATCACCGGTTTAACGGTGCTGTTCTTTCTCCTGTTCATCATCTTCGAAGCGAGTTTGCTACCGGGTCGAATTGAGCGGGCCTACCCGGGGGGGGCGAGCGAGCGCGTGCACATGATACGCGACCAAATCGAAGCCAGCGTCAACACCTACGTCGTTGTAAAAACAGGTGTCGGTTTTGGAACGGGGGTCTGTGCGGGTATCGTGATGTTCTTTTTCGGTATTGACTTGTGGTTCACATGGGCACTCCTGACCTTCCTTTTGAATTACGTTCCCTACATCGGTTCGCTTCTTGCCACCATTCCACCGCTTCTCCTCGGGTTCATTTTGCTTGATCCGTCGCTGCTGTTGTTGCTCACGACGCTGCTGCTGACGAATCAGCAGCTGTGGGGCAACGTCATTGAGACCAGATGGGCGGGACGGGCCCTTGACATATCGCCGGTGTTGCTTTTGGTTGTCACCGCCTTTTCGTTCTGGGTGTGGGGCATCATCGGCATGATCTTGTCCATACCTCTCGTGGTGATTCTCAAGATTGTCCTCGAGAACATTGAGGCAACTCGACCGTTGGCTATCCTTCTCTCTGAGCGGGCGCCGACCCTTGAAGAGGCGTGGAGAGAAGCGATCAAGGACGGAAGAATCACGGCCTATGAGGAACGGATGCTGACGGATTTGCAGGCGGTTCTCGGCTACACCGACGACCAGGTGAAACTCATTTCTGCACGCATTGCTTCAGAATATGCTCTGCGAAGGGGCCGCCTTAGCATCGACCAAATCAAGCTCATACGGGTCGGTATTGACCACATGCCGCTTCCAACAAAGTGGCGAAATCAGTTTGAAGATATCGTCACCGAAGGGAAACTGAGCGTGATGGAGCGGCTCTTCCTCGGCCGGTTGGTTTTTGCCCTATCCGACGATGCAGAGGAAGAGTGAATCAGAGCACTTCGGTCAAAATGCGTTCAAGTTCGGTGTTGATGGTCAAAATCAACGTCCCAAATTCGGGTGGAATGTTTGGGTCCTCGTAGAGTTCTTCCAGTTTGGACTGCGCCATAGCGATGCGAACGTCAAGTTTCTTGTTCTTGTTGAGCAACCAATTTTCGCAAGCCTCTTTCGCTTGGCGGCGGATGTTTCGGGGGACTTTGGGGTCATCGATTTGGTTGATGACCGTGGCTACTTGCTCCAATCTTTCTTCGACATCCATAACGGTCACCTTGTTGCACGCAAACTTCTCCAGACGGCGGCCGCATTTAAGTTGATGGCCGGCTTGGTCAACGCATGGAGGCGACCAACGAAGCCATTCTCGGATGGACACGGGTTGGCGTGCTTCTCCTCGGTCTGGGCTGGGCTGCTTGGATGGACCACAAGGAACGGAGGGTTGCCAACGAGCACTGGATTGTATGGGCCAAACCGGCTGTTTTCATATGGGCCCTTGACCTGATGGTTCAGGGGGCCGATTGGACCGTTTATCTAACGGCCTCTGCGGTTGTCGCGTACGCCAGCATCGCTGTGTTCGGCCGCCCGACCTTCAAAGACGCTCTCGCTGGTTCGTGGATGGACCGGATGTTTCTGCTCTGGTATGGATTCGCTATTGCCGGCGTGGTTGCCGGTGCTTTGCGGTACCAAGATACAACACCGGTGGACGTGTTGTTGGACAATGGGGACCCTTTGGGCATGCTCTGGTGGCGAACCGCCTCTCTGTTGCTGGTTATTTTGGTCATCGACCTCACTTGGCGGTTGCGGTTGCTCCACGGAGGCGCTGATGCCAAGGCTTTGATGTGGGTGAGTTTGGTGTTTCCAACATGGTCAGCCGTCCCGGTCCTTGGAACGAGTGACGCCGCTGTGGTGTCGTTGCCCGTGGCCTTTTCCCTGCTCATTTGGGGCGGTCTTGCCTTCCTCCTCATCCCTTTTGTTATGCTGGCCATCAACCTAAAACGCGGGGACTTGCGAAAGCTAGGCGACTTGAAGTTGGCGTGGCACGCTTCCATGATGCCCTTGGCGGAGGTTCCCAAAAAGCATGTTTGGCTTTTGTCAGACACGATTGACCACCCAAGCGGTGAGCAGATGCTCGTCCATTCAACCAGAGCGCCCAGAAAGACCCCGTCCGCTGAAGAGCTCGCACAACACATCAGCAGGTTGACGGAGGTTGGTGCTGAGAAGGTGTGGGTGAGCCACAAGATGCCGCTGCTGGTGTTCCTTTTTCCAGCCGTCCTGCCGCTGGTACTCGTTGGTGATCCCACCGCCCTTTTGATGACGTGGATGGTCTGAAGAGATCAGTTGCCTTTTCGCTCCACGTTCTTCG
>Ga0163110_10001810_pt1 | contig 10892 bp, 8 predicted proteins | sample CRUFie1St17metaG_FD_108703 | JGI IMG/M metagenome (GOLD analysis project Ga0163110, IMG submission 108703) | Marine microbial communities from the Costa Rica Dome - CRUD Field 142mm St17 metaG | ecosystem: Environmental > Aquatic > Marine > Oceanic > Photic zone | place: Costa Rica: the Eastern...
ACAGGAACAACTACATTACCTAACGGGACTGTAGTTCCAATCACAAGACCAAGCGTAGGAACAACAACATTACCTGATGGAACGGTAGTTCCTATCACTGACACGGTGACGGGCACTGGTGCTACTAGTGCGGGCACAGGCACAGCAGGAGTAGGAGCAGGAACTGGAACGGCAGATGATGAGGGTATTGATGTGATTGGGGAGATAAATGGTGTTCAAGTGATATCACCAGGCATAGGATTCAAGTCAGGTGACACAATCACTACACCAAGTGGCGGTGTCATAGTGCCCATCTTGGATGAGAAAGGTAGAATTATAGGCGTAGATCCAAACACAAAAGTTGATGTCGGTCTTATTGACATACCAAAACTCACTGTCAATACAAATACAGGATTTGGTGCTGTGCTTAGACCTATAACTAGATTTACAAAAGTTCAGGATTATGAGGATCCAATAGTCCCAGATGCTAAACTTATCAGAGTTATTGATTGTCCTAGAGGTTTCTAATGGCAAATGTACCACCAATTATAATAAATCATCCTGAGGATGGTAACTTTACCATAGGAAGAGAAAGAGATGATGATGTACTAAGAATACGTGATATTGGACTTCATGGATCATCTAGTGCAGGGATGCGTATATTTCATGATGGTGGATTTGAGTTAAGATCAAGTGATGATGCCACTGCCATACAAGGATCTCAGATACATCAAAAATGTGATGGAGCACCACTAATTCTTAAATCTGCAGGAGATATACTCATAGAATGTGATGGCAGATTCTCTGTTGTGGCAAATGACATAAGAATGTCAGCAAAAAATGCAAAGGAGGGTGACATCACTCTCAAAGCAAAACATGACATCAACATAGACGCAGACAATCGCATCATAGCACAATCAGAAAACGTCATATTGGATGCAAAGGATAAACTCATTTCTTTTTCTGAGGGATGGAATGCTATAGTGGGTAACATAGTTCGCATACATGAGCCAACATCTCAAATTATCCCACCTGTATTAGGTGACTATCTAAAAGAACAAACAAAAACACTTTTAAACGAATGACAGGTATTAGAGACATTGAATCTGGAAAGATTTACATTGGTATTGAAGAACCAGCAAAATTAGATCAGGCAGTAGAAACTCTGAATGGTGACAAACCTTATGATGGCACCTTAGTTGCTACAGGACCATCATTTTTAGGTGCACATAAAGGTGGTTTTGCGAAAGCAACTCTGAATGTAGGAACTGCACTTGGAGATTGGAGTCCTGGCGTAAGTGGTAGGGCGGTTCAAGTAGAAGGTGATGTAGAAATAATTGGTGAAGAAGCAACAAATACAGTTTTTATTGATGGTGATGTATTTGTCACTGGTGCGGTTGATTGCTTATCAAAAGGTAGATTAGAGGCAAGACATGCTGTTGCTGACAGTTTACCTAAACCATTTGATATGGTGCATCCCAGTAAAGGAGAAGGACACAGACTTAGATATGCTTGTATAGAGGGACCTGAGGTTGGTGTATATTTTAGAGGTAGAACACAAGACAATGAGATTGTTCTACCAGATTATTGGAAGGATCTAGTAGTGATAGATACTATCACCATTCAAACTCAACCAGTTGGATCAGCACAGAATATTATAGTGAAGGATTGGGATGATAATAAAATAATTCTTGAGGGAGTGATTGATTGTTTCTATCATGTTTACGCAGAGAGGAAAGATGTGAATCCTCTTGTGGTAGAATATGAGGGAAATACTTGGGAGGATTATCCTGATCCTAAGTATGATGACGTTGCATATTCTCGATAGTGTGTTATAATATTAGAAAATATGTAAACTTATGGATGTACGTGGCACAGTGAGTGTTGATGGTATTATTGAGTTACCTCCAACTTGGATAGGAAATATCAACCCAGAAACTATCAATGTTCAACTTACTCCAATCGGAGTATTTCAAGAATTATTTGTAAGCACAATACAGTATGGTGCAAAAATTATTGTTCGTAATAATGCTGGCGGACCTATAAAGGCATATTATGAGGTAACTGTTGAGTCTAAAGAACCAACTGTTGTGCATGATCCAACTTGCGATGTATAAACATATGTGCTATAATAGGCGTACTTTATAAAATATCATGGCACATTTGGATTTAGAGGAATTCGTAGATGAGATTCGAGTCAGTCTCACCTCACGAAAATTTGAGATTTTCGGTTCTCTTGGAAATTATCAATGTATTGATTGTAAAACAACAAACGAGTTTATGTCAGTGCTTGAACTTGTAAGGACTGCCGATGGGATTGATGAAGAGCTAGATATAATATACGTATGACATACATGCCAAAGTTTCCATTATCGGACATAAAATTTCACGAAATCCCTGTTTTAGGAGGTTTTTACACTAAAAAAGAGGTGGATGCACTCATTGCTGATGCTCTTGCTAAAGCAAAAGCGATAGATGATGCATCTATGGCAAAGCATAATCGTGACGCTACAATCATAAGTATGATACTTGGTTTCACATGTTTAGCATTATTTGTAGATGGATTACTTCGCATACTTGGTATCGTTCCACCATTTGCAGGTCTTGATGTTAATATCATCGATCAGATTGTGGATAAAGTTGAGACAGATATATATCCATTAGTTCAAAAAATACCTAAAATATAGCGATTGAGTCATAAGTGATGAAGTAGGATAAGTCAGGGATTTAGTGGGATATAAATAGGTTGAAGGAATGGTGTCAGGATTTATAAGTAATGCCACTAAGCAGACTTGAAAATTTTTTAAAAAATGTACAGGGAAATGTTATCTACGTAAACCCTGAAGAACTTGATGCAACGGATGATATCAGTAACACTGGTAATTCAAGAACTCGTCCGTTCAAAACAATTCAAAGAGCATTAATAGAGTCTGCTCGTTTTTCATATCAATTAGGAAAAGATAACGATAAATTTGATAAAACAACTATAATAGTATCGCCAGGCGTTCATTATATTGACAATAGACCAGGTTATCAAATTGATAGTGATGGGAATATAACCGATGTTAATGGAACAACTCAAAGTATTACAGAGTTTGGTATTGGAACAAATTTTGACGTACAAAACGTAGATAATGTATTATACCATTATAACTCCATTCACGGTGGTGTAATTTTACCAAGAGGAACATCTATAGTTGGTCAAGATCTTAGAAAAACTAAAATAAGACCAAAATACATTCCTGATCCACTCAATAATGATATACCTACCTCTGCCATATTCAGGGTGACGGGTGCTTGTTTCTTCTTTGGGTTTAGTATTTTTGATGGGGAGGGATCTGATAGGACATTCAAGGATTTTACTGAAAATGTTTATGCACCTAATTTTTCACACCATAAACTGACTGTATTTGAGTATGCGGACGGCAACAATACAGTAGCAGGCAAAGGTAATACAGATCTCGACATGTATTACGCAAAACTAACGCTTGCGTATGGAACAAATAGTGGGAGAGCACTGCCATCATATCCAACAAATGATGATTTTGAGAAATTAATTGATGAGAATAGAATTGTAGGTGCTATATCTGAGTTAGGTGATGTTGAGATTGATGATATTTTTTCTGGTATAGATCCCTCATCTACAACAGCAACATCAATTGTAACGGTAAAAACAAAGACAACACACAGACTTGCAGTAGGAACACCAATATTGATATTTGGTGTCAATAATGCAGAGTATGATGGTAGTCATGTTGTGTCTCAAGTGGTAAGTGACACACAATTCAGTTACACTGTAGCAAACACACCGACCAGCACAGCAAATCCAAGTCTCAGTGGACTAACACCCATAGTCACAATAGAGAGTGACACAGTAACATCATCTTCACCTTACATATTCAACTGCTCTATTAGATCAGTTTTTGGATTGTGTGGTTTACATTGTGATGGTGATAAAGCAACTGGATTCAAGTCAATGTTGGTTGCTCAATTTACTGGAATATCATTACAAAAAGATGACAATGCTTTTGTAAAATATAACTCTACCTCAGGTGCTTGGGAAGATCAAGCAACATTAGGAACCACGACGACACTTCATACTGATAGTTTAGCAAGATATAAACCAGAATTTGAGTCCTATCATGTAAAGTCATCTAACAACTCCGTAATGCAGTTGGTGTCTGTATTTGCCATAGGATATGGTCATCACTTTAAGGCAGTAGCAGGTGGTGATATGTCTATCACCAACTCTAACTCCAATTTTGGATCAAAAGCATTAGAGTCTGATGGATTCAGGAAAGAAGCATTTATAAAAGATAATAAGGCGTTTATAACAAGTATTGTACCACCTAAGAAAAATTTTGCTAATGTTGATGATATAAACTGGCAATCTATTGATGTAGAAAAAACAGTTGGTGTGTCTACAGACACTAAACTCTTTATATTTGGCAACTCGCAGAAGGATAAAGTTCCAAATAAAACTGCAAGTGGTTTCACTATTGGTAACAAAATAAATGATAAGTTATTCTGCACTATAGAAAATACAACATTCGGTGCTGACATATTAATGCCAGGTCCTGGCACAAACACTGATCTCTATGCGTCTGGTAAGAAAGAGATCTTTGTTGGTAGTAATTCTGGTATAAACTCTATATCAAGCAACATATTTACATTAGAGGAGACACATAAGTTTTTGCCAGGTGAAAATATAAGAATATTTTCTGAGACAGGGGATTTACCTGATGGTATAGAATATAATAGAGATTATTTTGTTGTAACTGATGGTGTAAATACAAATCAAATCAAGGTTGCTACAACTTTCAATAACGCTATAGCAGGTAGTAATCTCATAGGTATAAACAACCTTGGTGGTAAGTTACGAATAGTTTCTACAGTTGAATCCAAAAATCCTGGCGATCCTGGTCACCCAATGCAGTATGAGGATGGAACTGGATGGTTCATCACAGTAGGTGCTGGTAACTCTCTTAGATCTGCAATAGTAACTAATCAATCTAAAATTACACCCAGAACAGTCAACACATTTGTCCAAAGAAGTTCTGACAATAGAAAAGATTTAGAAAAAATTTATAGAGTAAGGTATGTGGTGCCTGATGATTCTACTTTAGCATCACCACCCACCAATGGTTTTTCTATTGCTGAGTCTGGATCATTCCCTGATGATGTTAGCTACAAAAATGACTCTACAGTCATATCATCTACATCTAACCTAAAAATTGATAGTTTAATTGTTGATGCTAGTTGGAGTTCTGGATCTAATGCAGGTATCATTACATCACAATTCCCACACAGATTATCTGTAGGACAGGGTGTAGAGATAAGAAGATTAAGAAGCACAAATAATACAGACGGAGTTGCAAACAGTGGATATAATGGTTTATTTGATGTCTTAGCAATAGATGACGCTAGAACTTTTAGAATTGGAATCAATACAAATCCTGGCGGAATATCAACTATAACAACCAATGTTCCATACACTCTCCATGATCAATCAATTGTTGGATCAGGAAGAACTTTTGCTCCATTCTTCAACAAACGTGATTTTGGAACAGCATACCAAATTTACACAAATGAAGAGATACAAGAATACAAAAGGAATATTCAGGATGGTATATATGACATAACTTTATTATCATATCTAGCAAGACCTACAATATCACCGTTTTCAACTGCTTCAAATCTTTTCCCACAGAATGTAAACGACTTACGACCTAAGGTAAGTGTGGACAATCCTGTCGTTGATCCCAAATCAGCAGTGTCATTTGCAAGAAGAGATGACATAGGTATTGTTCAAACAAATGATCCTGCTAATAGTATATCAAAAGAGGGTATAGAATCCTTCTTAGATAAGAGTAATCTTGGTATCGGCATAACAGGTGCAAGTGTTTCTGGTTCCGCACTTATATTAGATGGTGCAGTTGAACATGGATTCAATGCAATATTAACTGTAACCGATCTCAACGGTGGATCAAATTACACTCCGTCTACATCTTGGTTCAACGTAGATTTGATTGGTGGCACAGGTAAAGGTGCCACTGCTGATGTCACCGTTAATTCAGGTGGTGTCATAACGAGTATTGATATAAACAACCACGGCTCAGGTTACAGTGTCAATGATGTTGTTACTGTTAGAGGAGTGCCTTTTGCATCTTCAGGATCTGATGCGACTGTTAGGATAGATGCTATCAACAATAATATTGGTGACGCTATTCAAGTTATCGGTGTTGGTAGTGACTCTTATAATGGTGTCTATAGAATAACTGGTGTGGATGAGGCACAAAGAGTTTCTTATACTGGTAGTGCAAGTGATAGTAGTAGTGGCGGATTTATATACCACGTGGGTGTGTCCACTGCTATCAACAATATAGAATATGACATAACAAGTGGTATTGCAACTGTCACTTTACACTCAGATATAGGTTTGAGAAGAGGTGATCAGATTGTTATCAATAATGCGAACACAGAATTCAATGGCACATTCTTTATCACAGATAGAATTGGTTATGGTTCTTCAGTAAATGTCAGCATGGGTGCTCTTGGTAGCACTCCTACGTTTAGTGGTGCCACTGCTTTTGCACATGGTGCTGGCATATCAGCAAGAGGTAATAATCAAACGATTCCAATATACGGTGGAGTCACCACACCTCTTACAACAGGTCTCACCACAACCACATCCTCTATATCACTTCAAGAGAAGAGTTTACTCCGTAGAGGAGATTATTTACAAATTGAAGATGAAATTGTAAGAATATCAAATAAAGATTGTAACTCAATTATAAGAGGTGTACTAGGCACAAATGCAACCAATCATGATAAGAATGTTGCAGCACAAAGAATAAAAATATTACCAGTTGAGTCTAGAAGATACTCTATTTTACGTGCATCTGGACACACTTTTGAGTATGTTGGGTTCGGACCTGGCAATTATTCAACTGCAATGCCATCTGCACAGGATAGGATTTTAACTGATGAGCAACAGTTAATCGCACAATCTGTTCAAACTAGGGGTGGATTGGTTGTCTATACAGGAATGAATGACAGGGGTGAATTTTATGTTGGACGCAATAGAACTGATGCCGTAACTGGTGAGAGTAATAGCACAATAGATGAATTTGACACTGCACCCACAGGATCTTCACTCCCTAAATCTCTTCTACTTAATTCTTTAACAACTGATGATTTAGCGATAAATGAAAACCTTTATAGTAATGGTAATACCGATGTTGTTGATCTAAAACTAAGAGGTAATAGAGAGGGAACACAGGGAGTCGTATTCCTAGGTGTTCAATCATCTGAACCTATTCAAACACAAGCACAGGATAATATACTATTTGCCACGAGTCATACACCAGGCGGATATATCGGGTGGGTCAGAACCTCAGGAGTTGGAACTAATAGGTGGCAACAGTTTGGACCTATCTCTACTGAAAGTGGAGTAGAGGCGTATGCTTTTGAGAAGTTAGCGGTAGGTCAATCCTCTGTTGACACAGGTGAGGTTCTAAGTGTCACTGGAAATGCAAGTGTAGATAGCATAAAGATTGACGACCTCACATCTGGTCGTTTAGTTCTTGTTGGTACTAGTGGTGAGTTGCAAGACAGTTCTAGTTTTACTTGGTCAGGTTCTACACTTACTGCTCATACATTGTCAGTGACTAATGACATCACAGTTGGTGGAGCAAGCTCAGTAACAGGTGATTCTTATGTGGGTGGATCAATCACAGCAGAGGGTAATGTAAAATCATCTGGTGTATGTACCGCTACAGCGTTTGTGGGTAATGGTGTCATACCTATTGGTGGTATCATTATGTGGTCTGGAACTGATGGTAATATACCATCAAACTGGCAGTTATGTAACGGTACAAATGGAACACCTAATCTAATTGATAGATTCATAGTTGGTCGTGGTAATGCTTATGCTGCAGACGCAACTGGTGGTCAGACCGACTCGACTCTAGTTGCTCACGAGCACACAGTAAGCACATTTATTAGTGATTCAGGTCACTCTCATGCCAATACACTAAGTGGTGGAGTTCACACTCACGCCAATACACTTGGAGGTGGAGATCACTCACACAGTGTAACAAGTTCTCCACACGATCATGGTATGAGTCATACTCATGCTTACAGTGCATCTGATGGGAATGAAAGTGTTTCTACCTCAGGCGGTGCATCTAATGTTGGTAACGATATACAATCAGGAACAACTACAGGGTTGAGCACATCATTCACTGATGACACCACATCAAGTTCCTTTGCTAATACAAACAATGCAGATGTTACTATCACAAACGCTTCTGCTGATGCGGGTGTAAGCATAACAAATGTTTCCAATACAACTGGAATTGGAGTTACTGCTTCGACAGATAGTCAGGGTTCTTCTGCAACCAATAAGAACCTACCTCCATATTATGCAATTGCCTATATTATGCGTATCAGTTGATAAATACACATACGACGGAGAAGTTAGTAGATGTCCTCAGTAAATAAAAAGTTTGCTGTAGAAAAAGGTTTAGAGGTCGGTGATCAGGCTCTGATTGTCGATGCCGATAATAATCTCACAGGTATTGGTAAGACAGATGCCAAATATGGACTTGACGTAGCAGCAAGTACAGCAAATTTTGATGGTATTGTAGCAGCAGCTAATGTAGGTATTGGTAGCACACAACCTCAAAGAAATCTAGATGTTGTAGGTTCTGTAAGAGTTACTGGTCAGTTTTATGATGCAAATAATGCTGCTGGTAGTAATCAAAATGTATTAATATCTGTTGGCACAGGTGTATCTTGGACTGACAATTTTCAGAATGCATCAGATGGGGTTGACTCTGTACAATTCAAGAAGTCAAATGGAAGATTTGGTGGTGCATCCAATTTTGTATTTGATCCTACAAATAAACGAGTAGGTATTGGTAGCACACTTCCAGAATACTTATTACAAGTTGCACGAAATGGTAGTGACACCTCTAATGGATTTGTTCAAATAGGCGGAACATTTTTAGATAGTAACGCAACGATTGGTGCTGCTGCATCTATTCTTGCTTCTGATGCAAGTGGCGAACTTATATGGGTTAGGAATACTGGTTCTCAAGTAAACAATATTTTATACGTAAGTGAAGAGGGTCATGACACTAATGACGGATTGACTGAGGGTGCAGCAAAAAGAACTATTGAGGGTGCCACAGCGATTGCAGTTGCAGGCAATGTGATAAGGGTATCTAGTGGTATCTACACAGAAAATAATCCTGTGACAGTGCCAGCAAATGTCACAATTGACGGGGATGAACTCAATAATACTCAGATTGTGCCATCAAATGCAGGAGCAGACTTATTTGAGTTGAATAATGGTTCTATGATACAGAACCTATCATTTATTGGTGCTGCAAGCACTGGTTCAATGGTTTGTTTTGCTCCATCTGGAGTAGGAATAGTAACTCAGTCTCCACTTATTAGAAATTGCACTAATTATGTTCCAAATAGCATTGGATTGAAGGTAGATGGTGATCACGCAGAGGGAGAGAAGTCCATAACTGCTGATTCATATACAATGTACAATCAGGGTGGTATTGGTGTCACGGTTTCTAATGATGGTCATGCACAACTTAATTCAGTGTACAGCATTTGTAATCAATCTGCTATCACTTGTGTAACAGGTGCAACTGCAGATGTTCACAGTTCTGAGGCATCCTTTGGCACCTTTGGTCTTATTGCTTCTGGAGTGGGAACTGTTCATCAATCAGGCATCCTTACCGCTACAGTAACAACTAATAACAATATTATCAATGTTGCTAACTTAACTCAGAGACCTTTTGTTGGTCAGGTATTATATTTGGGCGAATTATTCAATGAAGTAACAAGTATTTCTATAACTTCTGCTGGATCAGGATATACTGCGACGAATCCACCAACTGTAACTTTTGGTGATCCGTCAGGAACTAATGGTATAACTGCTGAAGGTAGTGCTGTTATAAGCGGGTTTGGTTCTATTACCTCGGTAAAAATTACGGGTAAAGGATCACAATATCGGTCTGCACCAGCTGTGACTATTTCAGCTCCTTCGTCGGGAGTCACAGCTACTGCAACCGCTTCATTATCTCCAACCTATCATACTATAAATAGTGCGACCCCCGTCGTATCTGGTATATCTACAATTACTCTAGATAAGTCTGTGCCTGCAACGGTGGGAGTGGGATCAACAGTCCCATTTGCTAAACAATCATTCATCAACGCTTCATCATATATTTTTGAACACGTTGGATCGGGTTTAGCGATTGACTCTGCACGTCCTATAAAAGGAGGTGTCTCTGTGCCTGATAATCAAACTAAATCAGAGTTAGGAGGTAAAATTATCTACTCATCAACTGATGAAGGGGGTAATTTAAAGTTAGGAGACAATTTTGTTATCAACCAACAAACAGGAAAAATTACAGGTGACACTTTTGACAAGAATGTACAGTCAACTCTTACACCACTATTAATAGCATTAGGAGGAAATTTATAAAATGTCAGCAGCTCCAACAAATCAATTTAAGACTGTTACACACACTCTAACCACCAGTGCGGTTGGAATCTATACATGTCCTGCGGGGGTTTCTGCGTTGGTCATTTATGGTAATGTAGCAAATGTCGGCACATCATCCTCAGTAACTGCTTTTACTGCTACTCTAAGTAGAGATTCAGTTGACACTCCCATAGTTCAACTAGCAAGGATTCCACATCAAGACTCAATGACATTCATTGAGGGTAGACTAGCACTAGAATCTGGCGATATTCTTAAGATTCAGGGTGATTTTGATAATACACAGAAATGCATAGTTAGTATACTGGAGAACGCTAAGTAATGGGAAGACTTCTTTCAGGCAGAGTTGGTGTAACCAGCTACTCAGGTTTATCGACGTTTA
>Ga0163110_10001812_pt1 | contig 10887 bp, 11 predicted proteins | sample CRUFie1St17metaG_FD_108703 | JGI IMG/M metagenome (GOLD analysis project Ga0163110, IMG submission 108703) | Marine microbial communities from the Costa Rica Dome - CRUD Field 142mm St17 metaG | ecosystem: Environmental > Aquatic > Marine > Oceanic > Photic zone | place: Costa Rica: the Eastern...
ATCACAAGTTTAGTGGAAGATGTTAAGTCAGCAAAAGAATCTAATGATATTGGAAAATTAAAAGATTCAATTGATGCATTAAATAAAGAATGGGCAAATTTATCTCAAGAAATGTATTCTCAGGCACCTCCACAAGAAGGTGGTTCTGAAACTGCTACAGATAAATCTGCTAACACCAAAACAAAGGATGATAATGTTGAAGATGCTGATTTTGAAGTGGTTGATGATAAATAACTATTATCTGATTTGAAAAAAAAGGCTATTTTTTTAAATAGCCTTTTTTTTTATAACTTAAATTAATGTTATATTTAGTATATGTTTTTATTAAAAATCTGGATATATTCTTTTCATGTTTAAAGTATTAAAAATTACAGCTTCGACTTTATTAGTTTTTTGTGGATTACTATTGTCAAATTATTCACATAATTTAACTGATTCAGGCTTAAGTTTAGACGATTACAGTAAATACTATGTTGATGCTCAAACTCATGTAGAAAATAATAACATAGAAAAAGCTATAAAGATTTTAAATGTAATTATACAAAAGCAGCGAACTTATCAAAAAGATGATGATTTACTAATTATGAATTCATATTATGATTTAGGTCAAATTTATTTATCAAGATCTTTAAGTTATGAAAAAGCCTCAACTTATTTTGAATATATTTATAACAATATTTTTTCAGGATATGAAACTGAAAACCCATCTAAGTTAAAAAGTTTATCAGAACTAAAACAAAAGTCTTTGTTTATGCTTGGATATATTTATCATAATCATATAGGAAATTTATCAATTGCTGAATATTACTATTCATCTTTTTTAAGCAAGTATCCAACTCATGAATTAACTTCTAGTGTAGATTATGAGTTAAGCTTAATTAGAAATGAAATAAAAAATTTTAAAAAATAAGGATTCAAAATGGCATCAACATCAGATTTTAAAAATGGGTTAATTTTAAGGATAAAAGACAGTCTTTGGAAAATTGTTGAATTTCAACATGTCAAACCAGGAAAAGGTGCTGCATTTGTAAGAAGTAAATTAAAAAATATAACCACTGGACAGGTTGTTGAAAATACATTTAGATCTGGAGAAAAGGTTGAAGTAGTTAGGGTTGAGTCTCATTCATATAATTACTCTTATTCTGATGGTGATGATTATTATTTTATGGATAATGAAACTTATGAACAAATATCTTTACCAAAAGATTCACTATCTGATATCATAGATTTTTTAATTGAAAATACTTCAGTTGATATTTTGTTTGATGGTGAAATTCCATTAGAGGTTAGGATTCCCCAGCATATGAATTTCAAAGTTATAAAAACTGAACAAGGTGAAAAAGGTAATACTGCAACAGGCGCAACAAAACCTGCAGAACTGGAAACAGGTTTAATTATCCAAGTTCCTTTATTTATAAAAGAAGGTGAAAGTATAAGGATTGATACTAAAGAAAAAAAATATATTGAACGAACTAAATAGTATATGTTAAAAGATAAAATAAAAAATTTAATAAAATTAATTGAAAATACTGAAATTGACGAAATTGAGGTATCTTCGTTTTGGGGCGCTCAAAAAGTTAGGTTAAGCAAAAATAGTAAAGTTAACACCCAAAACGTTGTTGTTTCAAATCCTAAAACAGATCAAGTTATAGTTGATCCAATTATTACTGAAAAAGAAAGCAAAATTTCAGATTCTAAAAAAGATGATGAAATTAAAAAAGATGACCAAAAAGTTGAAGATCAGATTCCTATTGTTGAAAATTTAATTGAAGTTAAAGCACCATTAGTTGGGACGTTCTATTCATCTCCAAAACCAGATTCGCCCTCCTTTGTAAATGTTGGAGATAAAATTAACAAAGGGGATACTATTTGTATTATTGAAGCAATGAAAATCTTTAATGAAATTGAGTCTGATGCTTCTGGTATCGTTTCTGAAATATGTGTTGAAAATGGAAATCCTGTTGAGTTTGATCAGGTAATTATTAAAGTATCTGCAGACTGATGTTTAACAAAATTCTAATAGCTAATAGAGGAGAGATTGCTTTAAGAATTATAAGAGCATGTCGTGAATTAGGTATTAAAACAGTTGCGGTTTATTCAAAAGCTGATGAACTTTCTTTACACACAAAATTTGCAGATGAAGCCATTTGTATTGGCCCAAATGAAAGTTCAAAAAGTTACTTAAATATTCCTTCCATATTAGCTGCTGTAGAACTTACAGATTCTGATGCAATTCATCCAGGTTATGGATTTTTATCTGAAAGTTCAAAATTTTCTGCTATTTGTAGAGATAATAATATTGCATTTATAGGTTCTGATTCAGATACTATCAATTTAATGGGTAATAAATCCTTAGCGAAGGATACTATGAAAAATGTTGGTGTTCCTATTATTCCTGGTAGTGATGGGAACGTAAATACTTTTGATGAGGCTAAATTTTTGTGTGATAGTATGGGGTATCCTGTAATAATTAAAGCAGCATCTGGTGGTGGTGGAAAAGGAATGAGATTAGTCAACAATGAATCTGAATTAGAAAATGCTTATGAGATGGCAAAGATAGAGGCTGAGGCTGCTTTTAGTGATGGTAATGTTTACATTGAAAAATTTTTAAAAAATCCAAGACATATTGAGATTCAAGTAATTTGTGATAGTTTTGGTAATGTTATTCCACTTGGTGAGAGAGAGTGTAGTTTACAAAGAAGGCATCAAAAGATATTAGAAGAATCGCCAAGTTGTATTATGAATCAAAGTTTAAGAAATAAGTTATATGAATCTTCTATAAAGGCATGCAAAGCAGTTAATTATGTTGGCGCTGGAACAATAGAATATTTAGTTGATAATGATATGAACTATTATTTTATGGAAATGAATACAAGAATTCAAGTTGAGCATCCAGTTACAGAGATGGTATTCGGATTAGATTTAATTAAAAATCAAATTTTAGCACATGCACAAATACCGCTACCTGATTGGATGAAAAATATTAAAATTAGAGGCCATGCAATCGAGTGTAGAGTAAATGCAGAAGATCCATCAAAATCTTTTATGCCATCGCCTGGATTAATAAGCAGTTTTCATATGCCAGGTGGTAATGGGATAAGAATTGATACACATGCATATTCTGGATATTTTGTTCCACAATTCTATGATTCAATGATTGCAAAGATTATAGTGCATGCTCCAAATAGAAAGGAAGCTATAGATAGGATGAGGGGAGCTTTGGATGAATGTGTTGTAGAAGGTATTCAAACCACGATACCTTTCTTAAAAGAAATTTTATCAAACCCCAAATTTATTGAGGGTGATATACATACAGGTTTTATTGATAAATTAATGGAATGAGAACAAGGAGAATACGATGAATTTACCAGATAATTTAAAATATACAGATGATCATGAATGGGTTGATATCAAAGATGATATTGCAATCATAGGAATAACTGACTTTGCTCAATCTGAATTGGGTGATATAATTTTTGTTGAGTTTCCTGATACTGGGATAACAATAAATCAAAAAGATACAGTTGGAACTCTTGAGGCAGTTAAAACTGTAGCAGATATATATTCACCTGTCACTGGAGAAGTTTTAGAAATTAACGATAACTTAGAATCTAATCCAGAATTAATAAATGAGGATCCATATCAAAATGGATGGATACTTAAGATTAAAATTAAAGATATAAATGAATTAGATGGCTTATTATCAAATTCAGATTATGAGAAGTTAATAAAATGAGTCATTACATACCTAAAAATAAAAAAGATGAAAAAGATATTCTCGATATATTAGAAATAGATAGTTTTGAAGATTTAGTATCAATAATTCCACCGAAATTACGCGTAAAAGATGGAATCTTAGGTTTAGATAGTGGAATTTCCGAATACGAACTTACATCATATATTGAGTCTATCTCAAAAAATACTGCTTTAAATGATACTTCATGTTTTTCTGGAGGAGGAGTTTATGATCATTTTGTACCAAAGGTTATAGATTTTATCTCATCAAGATCTGAATTTAGTACAGCTTATACTCCATATCAACCAGAAGTAAGTCAAGGTACATTGCAATATATTTATGAATTCCAATCGATGATTTGTGAATTAAGTGGAATGGATATTGCAAATGCTTCTCTTTATGATGGCGCATCAGCTTTGGCTGAAGCGTGTTCATTATCGATTAGTCATACTCGATGCAGAAGGGTTCTTATATCTGGTATGGTTAATCCTCATTATATTGATGTTGTCAAAACATATTTAAAGTATCGAGACGCAGATATTGAGATACTTCCAGTAAAGGATGGAATTACTAATTTTGATGAGGTTAAATCAATGAATATGGATGATGTGGCATGTATTGTAATCCAATCACCAAATTATTATGGATACATTGAAAGTTGGAAACAATTTTCTACATTAATTGAAAATTCAAAAGCATTATTAGTTGCAGCAAGTGACCCCATATCTCTATCAATACTTGAGTCACCTGGAGATGCAAATGCAGATATTTATGTAGGAGAAGGTCAATGTTTAGGTAATCATTTATCTTATGGAGGGCCAAATTTAGGTTTATTTTCAATTAAAGATAAGTTAAAAAGAAAATTACCTGGAAGAGTTGTTGGAATGACTAAGGATATGGATGAAAAAGATGGTTTTGTTTTAACACTTCAAACACGAGAGCAGCACATTAGAAGGTCAAAAGCAACATCAAACATTTGTACTAACCAAGGACTTTTAGCGCTAAGAGCAGTTGTGTATATGTCATTACTTGGAAAAGAAGGGATGCCAAAGCTTGCAAAAATATGTTTCAATAAAGCACAGTATGCTGCAGATAGAATTTCTTCCATTAAAGGATTTGAATTATTTTCACAAAAAAGAAATTTTATAAAAGAATTTACTATTGAAACTAAATTTGATGCAAAAAAACTGTGTGAGGATGCTGAAAAAAATGGATATTTATTTGATTTTATTGATACAAATTTAGTCAAATTTGCCTTTACAGAGAAAAGGTCAAAAGGTCAAATTGATGAACTAGTAGAATTTTTAAATTCATATAATGGATAATAATATTTTAGATAGTTCTAAGTTCAATGTTCTTGCCTTAATTGATCCAGACCAAAAAAATGATTTTATTTTGGATGAGTTACTTGATTCAATTAATGAAAACAATTTTTCAACAATTTTAGTTGGTGGCAGTAGTTTTGTTGATGATAATTTTCATCTCAGGATGAAAAAAATAAAGGATAAGTCCTTAAAGCCTATAATGACATTTCCTGGCTCTTCAAGTCAAATATCAAAATACGCTGATGCGATTTTATTTACAAGTTTATTAAGTGGCAGAAATCCAAAATTTTTGATAGATGAGCAAGTTAAAGGAGCAAAACTCATAAGAGAGTTTGATTTAAAGGTTTTTTCAGCAGGCTATTTATTAGTTGGTAATAGTATGAATACTTCTGTCGTTACCATTAGTCAGACAGAGCCACTTGATCCAAATGATTATGAAAATATTTTGAATCATTCTTTAGTAGCACAATTTTTTGGTATGCAATACATCTATCTTGAACATGGAAGCGGAGCAAAATGTCCATTAGACTGTAATTTGATAAAATTTTTAAAACAACATGTTAAAATACCAATTATAGTTGGGGGTGGCATAACACAAAGACAAGAAATTATAGATTTAAAGAATGCAGGTGCAAATTTTGTTGTCTTGAGTACAATTTTGGAAAAAAACCCTAACTCAGAGTTTATAAATGAACTGCTTCCATAAAAATGAATTCACTTTTAAAGAAATTTATCTTATATATTAATTTTGATTTAAGATTGTCTTCCAATACTGTACAATCTTATCAGAGCGATCTTGATAAATATATTGCTTTTACAAAGGATAAGTACAATATTAATGATATTAATCTTATATCTCATGCTCATATTAGAAAATATATTGCTCATTTAACTAAAACAGATCATAAACCTTCATCAATTAATAGAAATATATCTAGTATTAAAAAATTTCATTTATATTTATTTGATAATGAATTATCATCAAATAATCCAGCAGATTTAATTGAATCACAAAAAGTTATTAGAGACTTACCAGATACATTATCAGTTTATGAAATTGAATCAATTTTAAAAGCCGTTACACTTACATCATTGAATGGTCCTAGAGATATGGCAATTTTAAGTTTACTTTATTCTTCTGGAATACGTGTATCAGAATTAATCTCATTAGAATTTTCTAATGTTTTTTTTAATGATGACTATATAAAAATTATGGGTAAGGGTAAAAAAGAAAGATTAGTACCAGTTGGTTTAAAAGCAAAAGACAATTTAGTTTATTACATTAAAAATCATAGAAAAACATCAAAACTAAAGTCAAATGCCGGTGTTATATTTTTAAGTTACCGTAATAAACCTTTAACCAGAATGGCAGTATTTAACATTATTAAAAAATATACCAATATTGCTGGAGTTGAAAAAAATATCTCTCCTCATACTTTTAGGCATAGTTTTGCTACTCATATGCTTGAGGGAGGAGCAGATCTTAGGGTGGTACAAGAAATTTTAGGTCATGAAAATATTAACACAACTGAAATTTATACTCATTTAGATAGGACTTATTTAAAAGAAGTCCATAAATTACATCATCCAAGAGGGTAAAAAAAAATGATATTAGGTTTATTGCAAAATGATTTACAAATGGGAGTTATACTAATAATGACTCTCGTTTTCTCTTTATCATTCCATGAATTTGCGCATGCATATATGGCGTACAAGCTTGGTGATAATACATCTGCATACCAAGGGAGATTAACCTTAAATCCACTAGCTCACCTTGATCCGATAGGTTCATTGATGTTATTATTTGTAGGTTTTGGATATGCAAAACCTGTACCTGTTAATCCAGTTAATTTATCAAAACCCAGAACTGATATGATGAAAATTGCATTTGCTGGACCTGCTTCTAATCTAATTTTATGTTTTTTTACATGTATAATTTTAAGATTTTTAGGTTCAAATATTTTTGAATATATTGGATATACAGCACAACTAAATTCTCTAGGATTAATGTTGTATATTTTTGCGATTATAAATATGACTTTAGCAGTATTTAATCTTATACCAATTCATCCATTAGATGGAGGGCAAATTTTCGGAGGTTATATTGATAGGATTAATCCAGAAATTTCTTATAAGCTAAGAACAGAGGGCCCAAAGATCTTATTTGCAATTATTATAATTGGTTATATCACGGGTTTTTCAATAATAGGTATTATAATATCACCATTTCATGATTTTGTAGCAATTTTAGCAGGACTAAGATGATGCATTACAGAGATCAATCATTTAGAAAAAAATCTAGTTTAGGAAAGATATTCAAAAACCTTTTCATTTTAACATTTATTATAGTTATGATTTATTATTTAAAAGGATAGATATGAAATTAATTGAATGTGTACCAAATTTTAGCGAGGGTCAAAATAAACAGGTTATAGATCAAATTGTTATGCAAATAACTTCTGTAAAAGGGGTAAAATTACTTGATGTTGATCCAGGTAAAGATACAAATCGAACTGTTGTAACTTTTGCTGGTCATCCTGATGATGTAATTAATGCTGCTTTTTTGGCCATATCAAAGGCTTCCCAATTAATAGATATGAAGCATCATAAAGGAGCCCATGCTAGAATGGGCGCAACAGATGTTTGTCCTTTGATACCTATAAGTGGAGTAACAGAAAAAGAATGTATTGAATATTCACACAAACTTGCTAAAAAAGTAGGCGAAAAACTTAAAATTCCTGTATTTCTTTATGAAAAGTCAGCAAAAGCAAAAAATCGTCAAAATTTAGCTATTATAAGACAGGGTGAATATGAAGGAATGGGTGAAAAGTTAAAATTAAAAGAGTGGGCGCCTGATTATGGGCCAAATAAATTAAATATAAAATCAGGTGTTACGGCTATAGGTGTACGTGAATTTCTTATTGCTTACAATATAAATTTAAATACGAGTGATAAAAAAATAGCATCTGATATCGCACTTGACATTAGAGAAGCAGGTAGAGCTAAAAGAGATAAAAATGGAAAAATTATAAGAGATAAAAATGGTACTATGATAAAAGTTCCTGGATCACTCAAAAATGTAAAGGCAGTTGGATGGTACTTGGAGGAATTTAATGTTGCTCAAGTATCAATGAATTTAATTGATTACAAGTCAACTTCAGTGCATTCAGTTTTTGAGGAGGTAAGAAAACAAGCTCAAAAAAGAGGTTTACGAGTAACTGGAAGTGAGTTAGTAGGTTTGATTCCTCTTGATAGTTTAGTTGATGCAGGTAAGTTTTATTTAGATAAGCAAAACAAAAGTGAGGGTGTCTCTGAAAAGCAATTAATTCATATTGCGGTTAAATCTATGGGTTTGGATGAAATGTATGCATTTAATGCAAATGAAAAAGTCATAGATTATATGATTGATGATTCAAAAAAACTTATTAATGAAACTATTTCTGATTTTGCAAATGAACTATCTTCAGAATCGCCAGCTCCAGGAGGGGGAAGTGTAAGCGCTCTTGCTGGATCTATGTCTGCATCATTAAGTTCTATGGTTGCAAATTTAAGTTTTGGTAAGAAAGAATTTATCAATGAAAGAAAAAAGATTAATAAAATTGGTATTAATGCTCAAATATTAAAAAAAGATTTACTTCAATTGATTGATGATGATACAAAAGCATTTGATATGCTTATGTCTGCATTTAGGTTACCCAAAAAAACAGAGCAAGACAACAAGTTTAGATCAAAACAAATTTTAAAGATGTCAAAGCATGTAACAGACATACCATTTAAAACACTTAAAAAATCCATCGAATTAATGAGTTTATCTAATGACACAATTGAATTAGGAAATCATAATTGCATATCAGATGCAGGAGTAGCTGCTGAAATGGCATACTCGTGTGCATATGGGGCCTACTACAATGTTAAAATTAATTTAATCGAGCTCAAAGAAGAAAAAAAATATTATAATAATGTAAAGAACGAATCAGAGAAAATTATTTCTAATTTAGATAAACAAATCAATCAAATAAGAAATAAAGTCTTGAAAGTATTAAATAATGGCTAAAATATCTGTATTACCTGAAAATATAATAAACCAAATAGCTGCTGGTGAAGTAGTTGAAAATCCCTCTTCAATAGTTAAAGAGTTGATAGAAAACTCAATAGATTCTAGTGCATCAAAAATTACTATCATAATAAAAAAAGGTGGTCATGATCTTATACATATTATTGATAATGGATGCGGTATGTCAAATAATGATTTAAAGTTAGCTTTCTCAAGGCATGCAACTAGCAAATTATCTACAGTTGAAGATTTGTCAAATATAGCAACTCTTGGTTTTAGAGGTGAAGCTTTACCTAGTATCGCTTCTGTTTCTAGATTGCAAATAAAATCTTCTGTAGATGATAAAAGTGGTAATATTTTAGAAATTGAAGCTGGGCAAATTAAAAATAATGAAAAAATTGCCTGCAACAAGGGTACAGAAATAAAAGTTAAGAATTTATTTTATAATACACCTGCTCGTAAGAAATTTTTAAAAACCCCATCACAAGAGCTTCGAAAAATCACAAAAATTGTTAAAAGATTTTTATTATCAAATCCTAACGTATCATTCAAATACTTATCTGATGATAAAAATATTTATGATTTCATGGCTACATCACTTGATAAAAGAATAATTCAAACTTTTGGATCAAAATACTCAAATGATATACTTGAAGTTAAAAATGAGAAAGATAATTTTAAAATATTTGGTTATGTTGGTAGTTTGAATTTACTTCAAAGAAGAAGGGGAGGTCAGTACATTTTTTTAAATGGCAGATATATAGAAGATTTATCAATCTCTAAATCAATAAGAAACTGCTATGACTCTACTGTTGAAAGAGGAGAATTTCCTTTTTATGTTTTAAATATTAACCTACCTACCAATATGTTTGATATAAATGTTCATCCCACAAAAATAGAAGCTAGATTTGATAAAAAGTTAGACGTAACAAACTTTATAACATCAAGTATTAAAATAAAGTTAAGAGAATTATTTAAAGTATTACCTGATATAGATATCAAATCAAAAATTCATACTTCATCTTCTGAGATAGGTTTAGATCTAGGTTTAGGTACGCTTCTTGATATTAAATCAGAAGACAGTATTACAGATAAATTTGATTCAATTTTAGAGTCAGATGGTACTGATAGTTCTGCAGTAAAGAGGGCTGTGGATAGATTAGAGGACTATGAAAATAGTTACAAAAGTTTAATCAAAAAGGATTCGCATGTTTGGCAAATTCACAATAAATATCTCATCACAGAGATAACATCTGGGATATTAGTAATTGATCAACATGTTGCTCATGAAAGAATTCTATATGAAAAAGTAAAAAAAGCTTTTGATTCTAAACCCTTACCATCTCAAGCAACTTTATTTCCTAAAACCATGAAATTTGACCCAGAAGATTATTCAAAATTATTAGATGTTGTGCCATTTCTTGAAAAAATAGGATATAAAATGCGAGAATTTGGAAACAATTCAATTATCATTGAAGGTATACCGTCCGAAATAAAATTAGGAAATGAGGAAGAGGTGATAAATGATATTTTAGATAGATATATAGAATATAAAAAATTAAGTTCAAGTTATATTGACTATATTGCTGCTACATATTCTTGCAAAGCATCGATTAAGGCTGGTGACTACTTGGAGATGGATGAAAGAATAAATTTAATTGATAGTCTTTTTGCTACAAAAAATCCATATTACTGTCCTCATGGAAGACCTATATTAGTATCAATTAAAACTGATGAACTTGACAAAAGATTTGAAAGAAAGTAAATTATAC
>Ga0163110_10001817_pt1 | contig 10867 bp, 7 predicted proteins | sample CRUFie1St17metaG_FD_108703 | JGI IMG/M metagenome (GOLD analysis project Ga0163110, IMG submission 108703) | Marine microbial communities from the Costa Rica Dome - CRUD Field 142mm St17 metaG | ecosystem: Environmental > Aquatic > Marine > Oceanic > Photic zone | place: Costa Rica: the Eastern...
AGGCGGTACTTGGTCCCGGGAGTATTAGGGTCGCAGTAGAAGCAGGTATCCGTCAGGGTTGGGATAAATATATTCGTTCACATGGCGGCTTTGTCGGTATGGCAGGTTTTGGGGCGTCGGCGCCAGCTGAGGTCTTATTTCAACATTTTGGTATTAATAAAGAAAGAACAATAGCATCTGTTAAAGAGCGACTTTAAATATTCTCCAAAAGTTTTTCATTAATACAACCTCGCCGTAAGGCCTCATTAGCCTTGGTTGAAGGGCTTCATGACGAATCATTCATGTATTTTATGAAGAGGCTTCGTTTGAACCTTGCTTGAAAGAGTATTTAACTTACTATTCGGAAAAAATTTTAATCAATCATTTCAACAAGTAGTTATTGGTATATTTACTATTGCGTAAGGCTTTAAGAGGGATCAGATATTCCAATTTAGTTTAGATGATTTGTAAGCTACTATAAAATCGGAACAGTATAGGGTTAATTAATGGTAATAGGTTTGCTAGCCCTTTATTTCATATAACGTTTAGTAAAGTTTTCAGGAGTGAATTTTTATGAATGAGATGTCTATAAAGAAAAGTGGAAACACAGTTGAAGAGCTTAAAGAGCTTGTCAAGAATTTTAAGGCTCATGCAATGACATTGAGTTCAGCAGCTGGTGCTGGCCATGTTGGTGGTGCCATGTCCAGTGCGGAATGGCTTATTGCCAGTTGGTTTGATAAGTTGGATATGAACCCAGAATCCAATAACCGGGATCGTTTTTTCATTGGTCAGGGCCATATCACTCCTGGCATAGCAGCACTGCTATCCATGTATGGTCATTATAGTAGGGAAGAAACAGCTAGTTACCGTCGCTATGCTAGTCCGTTCCAAGCTCACCCTGATCTTGGCTTGAAAGGGTGGGACATGTGCTCGGGTTCTCTCGGACAAGCTCTTGGTGTTGCTGTTGGTTGCGCCTTGGCTGCTAAGTTTCGTGGAGAGAAGCACCGTATCGTCACATTGAATAGTGATGGAGAACTAATGGAAGGTTCCATGTGGGAAGCAATCATGTTTGCGGGTTCTCAGAAACTAGACAATTTGACCACCTTTTTTGATTTTAACCGTATTCAAAATTATAGTCGAATTGATGATACTAATGAACTTGAGCCCCTCGCTGACAAATTGCGTGCTTTTAATTGGGAAGTACTTGAAATTGATGGTAATGACATGGAGGCTGTCCTTGAGGCCTATGACAAGGCACTAGAACCTGGCAGGGGAAAACCCTTCGCAATTGTTGGGCATACAAAAATAGGCAGGGGTGTCTCTTTTATGGAGGACGTCGTTGCTTTCCACTCAAAGGCGCCTGATCGTGATTTGCTGGCTGGCGGCATTGAAGAACTTGGCGCTGACTTTCCCCATGAGCAAATGCTCAAGTGGCATGACGAATACACCGCACGCATGGGCGAAGAATTAAGCGCTAAGGATCCAAAATTCTCAAAGGATTACTCTTGGAACGCTGGGGATGATATGGCAGTTGAGAGCGTTTGGACAGGTATTGGGATTACTGAGGGTTTCCGTTCCTGCATGGATGCAGATCCGAATGTAATAGTGTGTACTGACGACTCTCACAAGCTTATTGGTCTTACAGATGACGATAAGGCAAAGTATACTAAAACTAATCAATATACAGATGTTGGGTGTGCAGAACAGAATATGGCTGTGGTTTCTGCCGGCCTTGCAAAGGAAGGTTTTATTCCTCTAACCCAAGGTTATACGTGTTTTTCAATGGGTCGTGGTTATGATCACATACGTACAAGCATCGCTTTTCCTAAGTTTAACGTTAAGTATTTTCCAACGGAGGGCCTTTTAGGTGGTGATGGTGCAATGCACGAGTGTCTTGAAGGAATAACACTTGGTTATTATTTGCCAAACATGAGGGTTCAGTGGCCATCTGACGTGAATGAAGCACGTAAAGCAACAAAGGCCGCCATTCATGAGGTTGTCGGTCCAATTGCAACGTTGCAGGAACGTGCTCCCAAGCCAGTTGTTACTACTGAGGATACCCCTTACAAACACGGTGTTGCAAATATCATCCGCTTCACAGGGCGTAAGGCTAATTTTGTAGACGCTTTTGAGACTACTCTCTCAACTAATTGGAAAGGTCAAAGCGGTGATGTAGCTATAATTGCGTGTGGGTCACAAGTTAGTGAAGCTATGCGTGCTGCAGTAATTTTGAAGGAAGAAAAAGGTTTGGAGACTACTATCGTTAACCTCCACACAATCAAGCCGTTAGATATTGATGGTATGTTGAAAGCAACAGCAGGCGTTAAGGTTGTGATCGCAACTTCACAAGATCACGAGGGCGCTCTTGGTAATATAGTAGCGGGCGCTCTATTGGAAGCTGGCATGGAAGACGGTCAAAAATTTAAAAAGATTGGTGTTCCTGACGAGTTTGGTCAAACTGCAAAGCCTTATGAGCTTGTCCAGCATTATGGTCTCACAGCTGAACATCTGGCAGAGGCAGCTATTGGCCTTCTTTAAAGGTATTTAGCAATTTATTCAGATGATCAATCTCCGGAGGACTAATCCTCCGGAGAAATAAAGGAGAATATGAGGTAATGGGAAGTAAAAGTATAATCGATTTAGCTATTTTTGACCTTGGTGGCACTGTTTGTGATGGAATAGATGAGGCAACAGGATTAGCAAATATTGGTCCAATCAATGCTCTTAAGTTTAGTTTGAAAGAAGTTTGGGATATTGACCCAGGTTATGATGTTATACTGCCGCATATGGCAACTCGGAAACTAGACCACTTGTATGCTATTCTCACAACGCCTTCTATTACTGAGGAGTTCGTTGAAAAGCATGGACGTCCACCTACTAGAGAAGATGCTCAAGTAACCTTTGATACGGCTTTCAAGAGGATTCTGGAAATTGATGAAATGCCGGGTAGATCTGAACCATTCCCTGGCGTTATAGAAATGTTTGAAGGACTACGTGCCAAAGATATTCAAATTGGTATTAACACCGGTTTTTATGCTAAAGCAGTGAGAATAATTCTAGCAAACTTTGGTCACAATCACCTTATTGATTCAGACTGTGGCGCTGATGAAGTGTCCCAGGCTCGCCCATATCCTTACATGATGTTTAAGGCAATGGATGATTTGGGTATTGCTGATGTACACCGGGTTATGAAAGTTGGTGATGTATATCCCACGGATTTTTTAGAAGGCTATAACCTAGGCGGTATTTCTGTTGGTGTAACGGAATGTGGAAACACCCGACCAGCAAGTGCCTGGAAACCAATTCATCATAATGGTCGTGAACTGCGTCCAGTTGATTGGTTTGGGTCTACTCTTAAAGACAAGGACGCACTCTTTCGTAGTTGGTTAAGCGAGACTGCTGAAAAAGGAACTCGTCTGCCGTATCCAATGGTTTTGATTCCTCATTCTAATCAACTCAATAAACTGATTGATGAAATGGAACAGATAGAAGAACTGTTCTGTTCGTTTATTTAGTGAGATTATCCTCCGCCCATGCTCCACTTCAGCTGGGCGGGGGTTGTCCACAAAACTTCTTACCTTGATATTTTTGCCCCTAAGATTAAGTAGTTGATGCTCTCCCTAGCATACACTGCACCTGTGGCGTTGAAAATTTAGAGACCTCTCGAGGATTTCTCCCATAGCATATCCTTTTAATTCTTAATTTTTGGGCATTATCTTTTATGAGAGTCTCCGGTACACTGATCACAATTTATTTTTGTGGCACTTGATTTAATATTGATTAATGCTTTTTTGCTCAGTGGGATTATTTTCACCTATTCTCAATATTATCATTAAATATATGGGATTTAATTTATAGTTATAAGTACTCTCAAGAACTAAGAAAAAAGATCATGATTGACAAAAAGCTTATAAAATCTCAAATAAAAAACGTTTTGGTTGATGCTACAATTCCGGAGCTACCAAAACATTATAAAGGTAAAGTCCGCGATACTTACATGCTGGATGACAAACGCATGGTAATAGTTGCCACGGATCGTCAGAGTGCTTTTGATAAAAATTTGGGAGCGGTTCCATTCAAAGGACAAGTTTTGACCCAAACAGCTCGCTTCTGGTTTGAATCAACCAGTGATATATGTCCAAATCACGTTATTGAATACCCTGACCCTAATGTTATGGTTTGTAAGTGTCTTAACATGCTGCCCATTGAGATAATTGTTCGCGATTACCTAACTGGCTCAACCAACACTTCAATCTGGCCTATGTATCAAGCTGGTAAGCGGAATATGTATGGAATCACCTTTCCTGATGGACTGATCAAGAACCAGAAATTACCTAAAACTATTTTAACTCCAACGACGAAGGCCGCTCAGGGTAAGCATGATGCACCGATCTCTTCTGCCGAAATATTTCAACAAGGTATTTTGACACAAGAGGATTGGGACGAGTTAGCAGATTTGTCGCTGAAGTTATTTGCTCGTGGACGGGAACTGGCTGCGAAGCGAGGTTTAATCCTTGTTGATACAAAATTTGAATTTGGTCGCGATAAAAAAGGAAATTTTTGTCTTGCTGATGAAATTCTGACGCCGGATAGTAGTCGTTACTGGTTACAAAACTCTTATGCTGAAAGTATGGCTTACCAAAAAAACCCAGTGAGTTTGGACAAAGATTTCCTTCGCCTGTGGGTTAACGAGCGTTGTAACCCCTATAAAGATACCATCCCAAAAATCCCAGAAGATACACTTATCGAGTTTTCAGGTCGGTATATTAATTTGTTTGAAACAATCACTAGTCAGGAATTTTCGTTTGACTCAAGTAGCATAACCGTTTTGGAGCGTATCAGAAAAAATCTTGTAAAATATTTTTAGGGGTTTTCTAGAACTCTAAAAGTTGTTGGTGAGTTAGTTTGATGATATTTGTATGTAAGAGTGATGTAGAGAACACTCTAAAATTTTTTAAAATTACGATAGGATAATGTATTTTTGTTTAGCTCAGATTGTTATTTCAGGTTAATATTTTTAGCTTAGTAGATAGCAAATTCAGAAAATCGAATTAATTTAAGCCCTGGAGACCTTTAATGGCGTCCTACCAGTACTCTTATGTGATGAAAAATCTGACAAAGACCTACCCAGGAGGTAAGGAGGTCTTGAAGGGTATTACACTGTCTTTTCTGCCTGGCGCAAAAATAGGTGTTCTAGGCCCTAATGGTGCAGGTAAGTCAACATTAATGAAAATCGTTGCGGGAATAGATACTGATTTTGGCGGTGAAGCTTGGGCTGCTGAGGGTGTAAGGGTCGGCTACTTGCAGCAGGAGCCAGTCTTAGATGAAACAAAGGATGTTGAGGGCAACATTATGCTTGCCCTTGATGAAATCAAAAAATTACTTGATCGCTTTAGTGAAATAAGTACACGTTTCGCAGAACCCTTAGACGATGAAGAGATGAATAACCTGCTGGCCGAGCAGGGTGATTTGCAAGAAAAAATTGATGCCGCTGATGGCTGGGAAATTGAACGTACTATTGAAATTGCTATGGATGCCTTACGTTGCCCTCCAGGAAACGCAGATGTAACCCAGCTATCAGGTGGTGAACGTCGACGAGTTGCCTTATGCAAGTTGCTTTTGGAGCGGCCAGACATTCTTATGCTCGACGAACCCACCAATCACTTGGACGCAGAGTCTGTAGCTTGGCTAGAACGTTTCCTGAATGATTATGAAGGCACTGTTATGGTCGTAACCCACGATCGCTATTTTCTTGATAACATAACTGGCTGGATCCTTGAGTTGGACAGGGGTAAGGGCATCCCATACGAAGGAAATTATTCATCGTGGCTAGAACAGAAAAGAAAGCGTTTAGCGCAGGAGGAACGTGAAGAAACAGCGCGCCAACGTACTTTGAAGAATGAACTGGATTGGATTCAGGCTTCACCAAGGGCACGTCAGGCAAAAAGTAAGGCGCGAATAACTGCTTATGATGACCTATTAGCCAAAGCTGGAGATGTAAAACAAGACCGCTCTCAAATAACAATTCCGCCAGGACCACGCCTAGGTGATTTGGTGATCGAGGCCACTGATCTTCATAAAGGCTTTGATGACAAAATACTGATTGAAGGTCTGAACTTTAAACTACCACCAGGTGGTATAGTTGGCGTTATTGGCGCTAATGGGGCGGGAAAAACTACGTTATTTAAAATGATTACAGGTTCTGAGAAACCAGATGAGGGAACCCTTCGTTTGGGTGAGACTGTTGAGCTAGGTTACGTAGACCAATCACGCAGTTCTTTGGATGACAAGAAAACAGTTTGGGAAGAAATTAGCGGTGGTAATGATGAAATAGTTTTAGGTAAAGTATCAATTCCTAGTCGGGCCTATGTTGCGCGTTTTAACTTTAAAGGTGGGGATCAGCAGAAGAAGGTTGGACATCTCTCTGGTGGAGAGCGTAATAGGGTTCATTTGGCTAATATGCTTAAGTCTGGTGCAAATGTACTACTTTTAGATGAACCAACTAATGACCTTGATGTTGAGACTTTAAGTGCACTCGAAGATGCACTTGCTGATTTTGCGGGTTGTGCAGTTATTATTAGCCACGACCGCTGGTTTTTGGACCGCCTTGCAACCCACATGCTTGCATTTGAAGGTGATAGTCAGGTTATATGGTTTGAGGGCAATTACGAGGACTATGAGGCAGATCGACATCGTCGTCTCGGAACAGACGCGACCCAACCCCGACGAATAAAGTATAAGCCATTAATTAAGGGTTCTTGACAGTCATTTAACGTATTTTCATATTAATATAAAGCTAGTGCATTTTTTATAACATAGTGACTTAAGAAAGGGGAAAACTAGATATGAAGCTTTTTTATTTTTTGCAGCCACAATTAACTGAGTACCTTCATTAGGTGATCTTTAATAGTAAGATTATTGTTGTTGTCTCGGGATATAATTACAGAATTCAGAGGATTTTTTGCAGTATTGAATACATTTACTCAGTCACACACAGGGTTTAAACTAAATTGTAATTGTCTAATAAAAGACACATTATTAAGAATTCTGATTATCTAATTTGGTGTTAATTTGTAGGTTGCTGACGAAGCTTGGAATTCTTTTCTCGCAACACCTCTAACAGCCCAGAAATACTATAACCCTGTGATCTGATTGTTGAGCTGAAATCGGAGCGTAAGGTGTTACTTATTGAGGTTCCTTCAATTATGACATCAACAACCTTCATAACCTCACTTGAACGAGCAACTCGCCAATCAACTCTAATTGCGGGCTTTTCATTTTTCTGTTGAAGATATGAAAATATTGTAACGTTATTGTCGTCTTGAATTACAGATCTCTTTATATGTAGCGGTTCTCCGGTGTAGGATGAGAACTTATCAACTAAAAGAAACACCATCATCTGTTCAAATAAAGCTAGATATTCATCTCGTTCTTTCTCTGATGCTTTCTGCCAGTAGCGCCCAAGTATCCACTTACCAATACCTTCAACAGCAAAGTGATTGTTAAAATAAGCTTTGAAGCTTTCCACGCGCCTATTACGTGAAATATTTTTTTTGGTTAATTCCGACGCGGCTTGACTGACCATCTGTTCTATAAAAAGAGTAGCATCCTCTTTAAAAGAATCTGGGCGAGCAGTATTATTAGAGAAAATCAATGATGAAAATATGATCAAAGTGAAAATGAAAAAGCGTTGAATGACTATTTTGATTCTCTCTGATTAGTTGGCCTGTGAAATCTTCTCACTATAAATGGGGTCTGGATCATCCTCTAGGAACTCTCCAATGCTCGGTACTGATTTAGAGGGGTTGGATTGACCGTTATTTATTTTATCCATACGGCGTTGTCTGTACAGACTCCGTATTGCTGCATAAAAATCGAGAGAAGATTTTTCCAAGTCTTCAATTGTGTCATAATGTAGCGCTCTGAAGTCAATGACTTTTAGCGCAGTGTGTGTTGGGAGTACCCAATCATGACTATTATTAGTTGCCCATATATTAAGTGGGTCGATAATAAAATCTACAACTCGCCCAACAGCATCTCGTGGATTTGATGGACCAAGGACTGGTAACATTAAATATGGACCCTCAGGCATGTTCCATACAGCTAAAGTTTGACCAAAATCTTCATCGTGGAATTCTAGTCCTAGGTCTGCGGCAACATCATTGAAACCAAGGACACCAACAGTGGAATTAACTAAAAAGCGAATCAGAGTTGTAACGGCGCGCTCTAGTTCTCCTTGCAGCACATCGTTGAAAAATATGACTGGGGAACGAAGGTTGTTTAGAAAGTTGTGGGTTTTAGCGCGAAATTTTTCCGATGTTACGTTGCGGTATGTAAGTGCAGTCGGTTTAACTATAGCTTTGTCAAGTGCTTGATTGAATGCGAAAATTGCACGCATGGTTGGCTCTGCCGGGTCATTGATTTCTTGATATTCAGCAACAGCCTCTGCGTCATTGGGATTTGGTGCTGTTGCACAACCCGCTATTGCAGTGGAAGCAGCTACAAGAATTACGGTAATGATCCTTGATACATTACTAGGAAAAAATTTTAAAAGGGATTTAAGCATTAATGATAAAGTGCACCCATCTTAATTAAATTTTAGTTTACACGATACTTCAATAATTATTAGTAGTCAGCTGTTGAAAAAAAACTACTATAATGAAAACTAAATATAGTTAATAATCTTCTATCTCACACTCTCTATAGAAAACTGTGTTTTTTTATCTATGACTTTTGATACCATAAGGCCGTTGCGAAAACCAGCTTAGACACGCAAAATATTAAGCAAACTGGGCTTGGTGTTGCAAAAATGCAACAACCTGTTTTTTTGATATATTAAATATAGTTTGTATGAAATCACTTCACGTTTAACTGTTGGCGAGTTTCGCTCAAAATAGATATCAGATAATTAAATAATATATACAATTATAGTCTATAATTTAGGTGTTACCTGAAATCATATGATTAATATCATCCATAGACATTTGCGATGTTTTCAACCCTACTAATAGTTCAATTTCTGTCGCTACTATCGTGCCTAGTTTTTCGATGATTGCCTCACGCACAAAACCAGTCAACCTCTTGTTGTGCCCTTGCAGGGTAAGAATGTTTGTCAGTAGTTCACGGCGAATAATTGCCGGAAATTCCAATAATTCTGAAATTAAGTAGCCTTTCGCACGCATTGGAATCTCACCATTATCAAAGATGCGGTCGATGCAAAAACTGTAAATGCCGAAGTCAAGCCGTCCTGCCACAGCATGGGTAAAGTCTAAAAACTCATCCCTAAATAATTGGGATGTAATTTTGTGCTCAATCAAATGTCGAACAATTTCAAGAAAGGCTCTATAGCGTGAACGTGCAGGGCTTAGCCTATCATCAAGATTACATTCGATTTCTCTAATGCGAATATTTTGAAAGCCAGACTCAAGAATTGATTGTGCGGATTCTTTCACAGAAGGATTCAGAGCTTCTTTTTCAATCAGGTTAAATAATTCCTCATAACGTTCACGTTTTCCATTGGCTTTTTTTTGTGCTGCTTTACTGAGTGGTAAGAGGGCGGCTTCAGCAACTAGTGGATCGTTGGAAAAAATTGAAGCTACAGCCGCAGCAGTACGATCAACTGCCACCTCCTCTATAAAGTCATCTGTAATGACAAAACGACTTTCATCAAAGACTGTCAGGTAACGTCCAAGAGAGCTACAGGCCACAAAGTGGTCAGCTAAGTCGGGTTTTCTAGGAATGTAGTTGTCCCATGTTCGCATATTTGCACTGACCATTTTTAGATTAAACCTTTACTAAAATTGATAATAAACATATTCGATTTTATAGTTGTTGTGCGACTCATTTATTTTGTATGAATTTACAAGTGATTATTAAAACAAACTTTTAGCAGTATATCTTATATTTTTAATTTCACAGTTCTCTCTTCAGGAGAGTATTATCCAAGTAATTTGCTCGTAAATTACATAATAGGAATAATAGAGTGTTTAGTTGACTAGATTGAATCGTCACAAATATTTGTTTATTTAGAAATCTATTATTTTTTTTACTCAACCCATGGAATCCTTTAAGTCATAACCTATGATTGATGGTGTAAGACCTACTGCGCGTCCTATCCTTCTGCCAGACGCTCCTGCGTTAGTTGCTGGAATTAAGACGGTCGCATGGCTCAGTGCCGATGGTGAAATAAAGACTTTAGGTAAAGCAGAGTCTATAGAGCAACTACATCCTAATAAACCACCGATCATTTGCCACTCAAAAAGATTTTTCTCCAGACTAGGGGTAAAACCCTTTCCTGTTTATGATGTTCTCGAATTATATGCTTTTGTGCGGCCAGCACAGTTTACTTTGCCAACACCACGTGGTGTAGCTCAAGTATTGGGTCTTGCCCTTCCCGATAACCAAGATCAGGAGGCACAAAGTCTAAGGCAATCAGCCCATGTATTAATGTCCGAATTGGCGGATAAAAAGATGGATAGTGATGTGGAGTCAATAGCTTGGTCTATGCACAGCGGTGGCTGGCTTTGGGCGGAAATGGTAATTGCTGCACTGGGGGGTAAAGGACGCCCTCACGGCTCTAAAATAACCAGTGGACTCGCAGTTTGGGATAAGTTGCCAGAATGGGACGATAGGCCGCCTGAGACTTCATCTCGGAATTTTCCTGTAGAGGCCGTGGAAGCACGAGCTCAACTGATCAAAATACTTGGGGTTGATGCTGAAGAACGACCTGAGCAAGCTGAGTATGCCGGTAATGTGAGCCCTGCCTTTGACGCACGAGATAAATCTGGAGAACCTAATGTGGTTCTTGCTGATGCAGGTACTGGTGTTGGCAAAACACTGGGCTATATTGCACCGGCTAGCGTCTGGGCTGAGAAGAATGATAGTGCAG
>Ga0163110_10001818_pt1 | contig 10866 bp, 7 predicted proteins | sample CRUFie1St17metaG_FD_108703 | JGI IMG/M metagenome (GOLD analysis project Ga0163110, IMG submission 108703) | Marine microbial communities from the Costa Rica Dome - CRUD Field 142mm St17 metaG | ecosystem: Environmental > Aquatic > Marine > Oceanic > Photic zone | place: Costa Rica: the Eastern...
AAAAAATTCCTCATGTGCCGCAACCTGGAAAACACTATCAGTTGAAGTGTAACATATCGGCCTACCAGTTTTTATGTGCTCCACTCCTAATCGCCGAATAATTTCAGTACCAGATGCGTGACAGTTACCCAAAATACCCGAAACTTCGGTCTGAGATGTCACTAATTCAATTATTTCATGTGAAAAACTATTTAATTTACTATTAAAATAATGCCAATCCCAAGGCACTGAAACACCAGCTAACTCCCAATGGCCCGAAGGCGTATCTTTTCCAAAAGATAATTCGGTCGCAGCACCAAAACAACCTTTAACATGTGTCACATCAGCAGAGATCTTTTGCCCATTTGCTAGTTTTATAGACTCACGCAAACCCAAGGAATCCAAATTTGGCGTTCTTAATTTACCAGATCTTCCTTTATTACAATTACCTAAATCACATTGTTCAATAATGTGCCCCAAAGTATTAGCACCTTCATCATCATAAAATGCCGCATCTGGTGCACCGCCACACCCTACTGAGTCCATAACAATTAAAAAAACTCTACTCATTTAAAAATACGGCTAATTATATTTTCTGTTTTCTCAGGAGCAGCTTCAGAAATAGTATATGCCCGAGCAACATCTTTTGAGACTTTTAACACAGAACCTTCATCCCTACCGTGTACTCGCGCCAAAACCGAACCCATCGAAACTTTTTGTCCCAACGGTACTAATTGATCCAAGCCTACCGACAAATCAAGTTTGTCATCTTGGCGTTTTCGACCACCCCCTAATGCAACTACAGCTAAACCAAGTTTCTTCACATCGATCTGACTAACAAAACCAACCGATTGAGAATGTACTTCAACTATCGTTGCTGCTTCAGGTAATAAATCTTTATATCGTTCTATAAAATTACTAGGCCCACCCATTGCTGAAACCATTCTTCCAAAGGTTTCCGCAGCTAATCCACTCTCAATACTATTTTGAATCCTTTTTTCTCCATCCCTTACAGATTTTGAGATGCCCGCAGTTTTAAGTAAGCTTCCACCCAAAGATATGGTAAGCTCTAACAATCTTGGATCAACTTTATCCATAGTCAAACAATTCATTGCCGTCATTATTTCAAGAGAATTACCAGCACATGATGCTAAAGGTTGATCCATATTTGTTATAAATGCAGTTGTTGAACATCCTGACTTCTGACCAATTTCAACCATTCTTTTTGCAAGTGAAGTAGAAGCTTTAAGATCTTGCATTACAGCTCCTGATCCAGATTTGATGTCCAAAATCAAACCATCTATCCCAGACGCTAACTTTTTTGATAATATTGAACTTGAAATTAACGCTATATTTTCTACTGTTCCTGTTACGTCCCTTATACCATATAACCTTTTGTCAGCTGGTGCTAGTTCATCATTTGCGCTAACGATTGCACATCCAACCTCTTTTACAATTTTTTTGAAATTTAATGTGGAAACTTGTGTCTTATAACCTGTGATAGAATCTAACTTATCTAATGTTCCACCAGTATGCCCCAATCCTCTTCCAGACACCATTGGAACAAAAGCGCCACAAGCTGCTAAAGCTGGGGCTAGAAGTAAGCTTGTACAATCACCAACCCCACCTGTCGAATGTTTATCAAGAACGGGGCCTGGCAGATCCCAATCAAGAGTCACTCCACTATTTAGCATTCCTTCGGTTAAGGCGACTAACTCTCGATTATTCATATCATTTATCGTAATGGCCATAGCGAAGGCACCAGCTTGTGCATCAGACACCTCACCTGAAGCTAGCCCGTTACAAAACCAATCAATTTCATTAACAGTGAGTCTTAAGCCATCACGTTTTTTACCTATGATTGCTTGAGCATCCAAACTATTTTTCCATCTGCTTTTTGCTGAATGCACCTGGGAGAAGTTCACTCATTGTCATCCTACCAATTTCACCATTCAAATTAGCAAATATTACTTCAACATTTGAATTACAGAATTCTGCAAGTTTTTGCCTGCAACCTCCACAAGGGGTAACAGGACTTTCACTATCCGCCGCAACGACTACTTTGACTATCTTTCTCTGTCCATCAGCTATCATAGCAGCAATTGCCCCAGCTTCTGCACAAGTACCTTGTGGATATGCCGCATTCTCCACATTGCAACCACCAAAAGTTTTTCCATTATCTGACTTAATAGCCGCACCAACTTTAAAATCTGAGTACGGTGCATAAGCATTTTTTCTTATTTCTAGAGCTTTTTTTACCAAATCCATATGACCCTCTTATGCTTCATTAATCTTTTTTCGACTATAACCAATGCTCCGAAACTTCAATTCAATCTCATTTAGAATTTCAGAATCATCAATTGTAGGAGGAGAAGACCAAAAATCACCATTTGCTATCTTAACCATGATAGCCCTTAAAATCTTTCCTGACCGTGTTTTTGGTAAACGCTCAACAATAACAGCTGTCTTAAAAGCAGCAATAGGTCCAATCTTTTCTCTTATCAATTGGATGCATTCGTTAATTATATCTTCCTCTGAACGAATAACTCCGCTGTTGATGCACAATAATCCAAGTGGAATTTGTCCTTTCAAATCGTCATTAACACCAATAACAGCACACTCTGCAACATCAATATGTCCAGCCAAAACCTCTTCCATTGCCCCTGTTGATAAACGATGACCTGCAACATTAATTACATCATCTGTACGAGCCATTATATAAATGTATCCATCATTATCTCGATATCCAGCATCACCCGTTTCATAAAAACCAGGAAATGTCTCGAGATACGAAGACAAAAATCTCTCATGAGCATTCCAGAGAGTTGGCAAATTACCAGGTGGTAATGGTAATTTTATTGCTATAGAACCAAGCTCCCCAATCTGCTTTTCATAACCATTTTCATCTAACACTCGGACATCATAACCTGGCATGGGAACCGATGGAGAGCCCAATTTTATGGGCAAATACTCTATGCCCAAGGGATTACCAACAATTGAGTAACCAGTTTCTGTTTGCCACCAATGATCAACCACTGGAACATTCAAATGTTTCTGTGCCCATAGAATTGTATCAGGGTCAGCTCTTTCTCCAGCTAAGAATAAAGCACCTAAATTCGAAAGATCATAATCTCGAACCAACTCACCATTTGGATCCTCTCGTTTAATAGCTCTGAATGCTGTAGGCGCTGTAAAAAATGATTTTACTTTATATTCTGACATCACTCTCCAAAACGTCCCAGCATCTGGAGTGCCAACAGGCTTACCTTCAAATAAAACAGTTGTATTTCCATGAATTAATGGCGCGTAACAAATGTAGCTATGTCCAACGACCCACCCTACATCAGAAGCTGCCCAAAAAACATCTCCTGGCTCCACATTATATATATTTTTCATGGTCCAGTATAATGCTACTAGATGCCCTGCAGTTGGCCTAACTACACCTTTAGGCTGCCCCGTAGTCCCAGAAGTATATAAAATGTATACAGGATGATCACCAGACACTGCACAACATTCAGCTCGATCTGCCTTTGAAATTAATTCTGTCCAATCAAAGTCTCGTCCTGGAATTAAATTAGCTTCCTTTTCTTTTCGTTGAAACACAACACAAAAATCTGGCTTGTATTTAGCCAAATTTATCGCTTGATCCAATAATGGCTTATATTCAATGATTTTATTAACCTCTATACCACAAGATCCAGCTATAATTGCTTTTGGCATCGCATCATCAATTCTAGTGGCTAACTCATTTGATGCAAAACCGCCAAAAACTACTGAGTGAATTGCACCAATTCTTGCAATAGCCAACATGGCTACAATTGCTTCTGGCACCATCGGCATATATACGATAACCCTATCGCCTTTTCTTATACCTTTTTCTACTAAGGCTCCTGCCAATAAAGAGACATTTTCAAGCAACATAGCATAAGAAATCTGTTCTTTTACACCAGTTACAGGGCTGTCGTAAATAATTGCTGCTTGCTCACCCCTTCCATTTTTTACATGTCGATCTAAAGCATTGTAACAGGTATTCAGCAAACCATCTGCAAACCACTTGCACAATGGATTATTCGGATCATCTGCGGCCCTTGTGGGTTTTTTAATCCAATCAATTTTTTCAGAAGCTTCCATCCAAAATATCTCGGGATCTTTCACCCAATCTTGGTAAACTTCTTTGTATCTCTTCATTTTGCTTCTGCGATCAATTTTAATATTTTACTGGCAGCATCTGGTATATTTGTACCAGGACCAAAAATTGCCTTAACACCTTTTTTATAGAGATAATCATAATCCTGCTGGGGAATTACTCCTCCACATATTACGATAATTTCTTCCGCATCTTTCTTTTTTAATATCTCAATTAATTTTGGTGCCAGTGTTTTATGTCCTGCAGCCTGACTAGAAATTCCAATTATATGAACATCATTATCAATCGCATCATTCGCTGCTTCATCTGGTGTTTGAAATAAGGGACCCACATCAACATCAAAGCCAATATCCGCAAAAGCCGTCGCAATTACTTTAGCACCACGGTCGTGGCCATCTTGTCCCATTTTTACAACAAGCATTCTTGGCCTACGACCCTCAGCCTTAGAAAAAGCATCTACCTCCATTTGGATCTTGCGAAAATCCTCATCTCCCTCATACGCAGCCCCATAAACACCGGATAATGTTTTTACCTCTGCCCGATGGCGACCAAATTCTTTTTCCATTGCCATAGAAATTTCTCCAACCGTAGCTCGCTCTCGCGCTGCCTCTACTGCCGCCTCAAGCAAATTACCACCATTTCTTGCTACTCTCTCAAGATTCTTCAAGGCCTCTGAACATCTAATGGTATCGCGGCTATTTTTAACACAAGTTAAACGAGATATCTGTGTATCACGTACAGCACTGTCATCAATATCTCTAATATCAATTTCATCCTGCGTTTCTAATTGATATTTATTGACTCCAACTATTACTTCCTCACCCTTGTCTACCATTGCTTGACGTTTTGCTGCACTCTCTTCGATTCTAAGTTTGGGCATTCCACTTGCAACGGCTTTTGTCATACCACCCATTTCATCAATTTCTTGTATTATTTTCCAAGCTTCCTCGGCTAGTTCAGATGTCAAGCTCTCGACATAATATGATCCTGCTAAAGGATCGATAACCTTACTAACTCCCGTTTCCTCTTGTAAAATTAGTTGGGTATTTCGGGCTATTCGAGCTGAAAATTCTGTAGGCAAAGCGATCGCTTCATCCAAAGCGTTAGTATGTAAGGATTGTGTTCCACCCAATACAGCACTCATAGCCTCATAAGCGGTTCTTACCACATTGTTATATGGATCTTGCTCCTGCAAAGAAACGCCAGATGTCTGACAATGGGTTCGTAACATCTTAGATTTTGCGTTCTTTGCGTCAAAGCTTTCCATAATTCTGTGCCACAATAATCTCGCTGCTCGAAGCTTTGCAGCTTCCATAAAAAAATTCATACCAATGGCAAAAAAGAAAGATAGCCGTCCTGCAAATTTATCAACATCCATACCACGTTCTATTGCGGTACGAACATACTCTTTACCATCAGCTAATGTATAAGCAAGTTCCTGTACAAGGTTAGCACCAGCTTCTTGCATATGGTATCCGCTGATGGAAATAGAATTAAACTTGGGCATATATTGAGAAGTATATTCAATAACGTCAGCAACAATGCGCATGGATGGTTCAGGGGGATAAACATAAGTATTTCTAACCATAAATTCTTTTAAAATATCATTCTGAATCGTTCCAGATAAACCGTCTTTTTGAACTCCTTGTTCTTCACCAGCAACGATATAACATGCCATGGTTGGTATCACCGCTCCATTCATAGTCATCGAAACGCTAACTGCGTCTAAGGGTATTTTGTTAAATAAGATTTTCATATCCTCAACAGAGTCTATTGCCACCCCAGCTTTTCCTACATCACCTTCTACACGTGGGTGGTCGCTATCGTAACCTCTATGGGTCGCCAAATCAAAAGCAACAGATACACCCTGCTGGCCTGCGGCCAAATTCTTACGATAAAATGCATTTGATTCTTCTGCCGTCGAAAATCCAGCATATTGCCTGATAGTCCATGGCCTACCGCAGTACATAGTGGCTTTAGGACCTCTCGTAAAAGGCTCAATTCCTGGAAGATTATCCAGATGATCCAGCTGCTCGATATCGTCTTGAGTATAGATAGGTTTAATTTTGAGACCTTCTAAAGTATGCCAGTCTAATTCATTAAGAGACCGGCCCTTGAGCTCTTTAGAGGCTATAGCCCGCCATTCATTCAACGATTTTTTCATTTCGCACCTCATTAACGAAAGATTGTTACATTTGCTTTATAAATCAATCCTTCATGTTTTCAAATAACTGAGAGATCATTAATAATATACTGTTTTAGAATTATAAATAACGCTTAGATAAGATATTGAAGCAAATCAATTATTCAAATTCTATAATTACCTCATCAACAGCCAATGATTGGCCTGCTTCAGCATTGATTTTTTTAATCACACCATATTTATCAGCCCTGAGTACATTTTCCATTTTCATAGCCTCTACCACACATAAAGACTGACCCTCCTGTACTTCATCTCCGACGGACACATTGACATCAACCAACATCCCAGGCATTGGGCAAAGTAAATATTTTGACATGTCTGGAGCAATTTTTGTTAACATGTGCGAAGAAAGCTCAAATTGACGTTTGGTTCTAATTAATACATTCAAATCAGACCCCAGATACCTTACTCTAAAACCACTTCTTATTTTATCAACTTTCATAACGATTTTTTTGTCTTCAATTTTTACTTTAGAAATCGATTCGCCTGGAACCCAATCAGAACCCAGCTTGACAATACTATTATCTGAAAATTTTATCGAAGCACTTGATTTATCTACTTTCAAGCTAATTTCAAAATCGTGCCCATCCAAACTCACAACCCAATCATTTTCAATTGCTCTGGTATTATTATCCATTCGACCAGTAATACTAGTCCTCCTAACTTCAAATACCCGGTGCATAGCGCAACAAGTAGCAGCAACTATTTTTAATAATTCAAGATCCAAATTTACAGATTTAAATCCATCTGGAAACTCTTCTTCGATAAAAGCTGTACTTACGTCACCTTTCAAAAATTTCTCATGTCTCATCACTGAGGATAGAAATGGAATATTATGACCAATGCCTTCCAATTCAAATTCATCAAGTGAGTCACTCATTACGCTTAATGCTTCTTCGCGCGATTTAGCCCATGAGCAAAGTTTTGCTATCATTGGATCATAATGTACACTTATTTCACTTCCTTCAAAAACTCCTGTATCATTTCGTACTACTACCTCTTTCTCAAACCGTTCGATTGGAGGCCGATAACGTGTTATACGACCGATGGATGGAAGAAAATTTCTGTAAGGATCTTCTGCATATATTCTACTTTCAATTGCCCATCCATTTATTTGTACATCTTTTTGTTTGATTGACAGCTTTTCACCCCAAGCTATTAGAATCATATTTTCAACAATATCAATTCCAGTGATCAATTCAGTAACTGGATGCTCAACTTGCAATCGAGTATTCATCTCTAAGAAATAAAAATTTCTATTTTCGTCCACTATAAATTCGACAGTTCCAGCTGATGTGTAAGAAACTGCTTCTGCCAAAGCACAGCTTTGCCTTCCCATTTCCCTTCTTGTTTTCTCATCGAGAAAAGGCGAAGGCGCTTCTTCTATCACTTTTTGATTTCTTCTTTGAATTGAGCATTCTCGTTCATTCAAATAAATAGTATTTCCATGCTTGTCTGCTAAAATTTGTATCTCAATATGCCGAGGTTTTGTAACAAATTTTTCAATAAAAATGCGATCATCTCCAAAACTGTTTGCAGCCTCATTTTTGGAAGATTTAAAACCTTGCTTGACTTCCTCATCATTCCAAGCAATGCGCATTCCTTTTCCACCACCTCCAGCGCTAGCCTTTATCATTACTGGATACCCTATTTCATTTGAGATTTTAACGGCGGCTTTTTCATCTTCAATTAAGCCAAGATACCCTGGCACCGTTGAAACACCGGCTTTTTTTGCTAATTTTTTTGAAGTTATTTTATCACCCATAGTCTCAATCGCATTAGAAGGAGGACCAATAAATGCTACACCCACTTTTTCTAGTGCTTCTGCAAAAAATTTATTTTCTGAAAGAAATCCATATCCTGGATGAACAGCATCAGCTTTAGACTTTTTTACCGCTGAAAGTATATTTTCAATCACAATATAAGACTGGTTTGCTGGAGCTGGTCCTATATGCACCGCTTCATCTGCCATTTTAACATGTAAAGCATTAGCATCTGAGTCAGAATAAACAGCAACAGTTTTAATTTTCATCTTCTTTGCTGTCTTGATTACCCTACAAGCAATCTCCCCTCTATTTGCGATAAGTATCTTTTTGAACATTTTTAAAGGCTTCCAAAATTTAAATTAGCACTTTCTACCATATAAAATTATAATCTGTAATAACCTATCAACAGTTTTGCCGAAAAACTTAATTTAGAACAAACTATCACAAGCGTTACCCATATAGCCATTTTTATCTGATAACACAGTTTTTATTCAGGTTGCCAAAGCGTTTTTTTTTACTTTTATTAACATTTATAAAAAATCATTCGTAATAGTCAAAAATTTGAGGAAATGAACTTTGTAAAGCCGCTTTATCAATCCGTAATCTTGAGCTGTATGAATCTGCAATAAAGTTTTCATCTACAGACTTAACTTCTCTTCCAAAAACCCAACTCAATCTGCCCGCATCCAAATTTCCTCTCTCAAATTCTTGCTCACCAAAAAAATCCCATAGAGCTTTAAGAAAAGCTTCGTCAGCCAATCGGTCCGAATGCTTACGATCAGCAAAACGCACACGTTTTATTAATTTAGAAGGTGTTTTTTTTGAAGCTCTTCGAATAGTAAACTGATAGTCGGTGCCTGGCAATCTACTTGGAAATCCACGATATTTTATCATAAATAAATGCTCACAAAATAAATATTCTGATCTTTGTACCCAATTTTTAATTTATTACCCTAAAGTGGTATATTATCATGTTTTTTCCATGGATTTTTTAATTGTTTACCCCGAAGCGAAGTAAATGCTCTACATATCCTTTTTCGAGTAGAGTGAGGAGCAATCACCTCATCTATAAATCCACGCTCTGCTGCAACAAAGGGATTTGCAAATCGCTTTTCATAATCTTGAGTGCGTTTTTCAATTTTTTTCTTATCATCTAATTCTTGACGATATAAGATCTCAACAGCTCCTTTTGCACCCATCACAGCAATTTCAGCAGTTGGCCAGGCATAATTAAAATCACCCCTCAAATGTTTAGATGCCATAACATCATAAGCACCACCATATGCTTTCCGCGTTATAACAGTAACTTTAGGTACCGTTGCTTCACCATAGGCAAAAAGAAGTTTAGCACCATGTTTTATAACCCCACCATATTCTTGGCTGGTACCAGGTAAAAAGCCAGGAACATCGACCAGAGTAAGTATTGGAATCTCGAATGCGTCACAAAACCTTACAAACCTAGCCGCTTTTCTACTACTGTCTATATCAAGTACCCCTGCTAACACCAATGGTTGATTGGCTACTACGCCAACAGTGCGTCCTTCAAGTCTAATGAAACCAGTTACTATATTTGCTGCAAAATTTTCTTGAATTTCAAAAAAATCCCTTTCGTCTGCCAACTTCAAGATTAACTCTTTTATATCATACGGTTGATTTGGATTTTCTGGGATCAATGTGTCTAATGAATAATCTGCTCTGTTGGCAACATCAAAAAATGGCCTTTCAGGTGGACGTTCTCTATTATTTAAGGGTAAAAAGTCAAAAAGGCGCCTAATTTGCTCCAAAGCCTCAATATCGTTTTCAAAAGCACCATCTGCAACAGATGACTTTGTTGTATGAGTTTTTGCTCCACCCAATTCTTCTGCAGTTATTACCTCATTGGTAACTGTTTTCACAACGTCGGGACCGGTAACAAACATATAGCTACTATCTCGAACCATGAAGATAAAATCAGTCATTGCTGGGGAGTATACTGCACCTCCTGCGCATGGCCCCATAATAACACTAATTTGAGGAACTACTCCAGAAGCTAACACATTTTTTTGAAAAACGTCAGCATATCCTGCTAAAGAAGCAACTCCTTCTTGTATTCTAGCACCACCACTATCGTTTAATCCAATAACAGGCGCACCATTTAACATCGCCATGTCCATGACTTTACAGATTTTTTGTGCATGTGTTTCTGATAAGGACCCTCCAAAAACTGTAAAATCTTGAGAGTAAACGTAAACCTGACGACCGTTAATGGTCCCCCAACCCGTTACAACACCATCACCAGAGATTTGAGACTGATCCATGTCAAAGTCAACACATCGATGCTTCACATACATATCTAATTCTTCAAAACTCTCATTATCCAACAACAGTTCTATACGCTCACGAGCAGTTAATTTTCCTTTCTTATGTTGCGCGTCAATACGCGCTTGACCACCACCAAGCCGGGCCTGTTGCCTTCTATTTTCTAACTCCTTTAGGATTTCATTCATTAATTATGCTCCCGAAAAATTCTTTTATAAGTTAGGCAAAAGTACTACTATGAAAATAAACAGATCGCAAATATGTTAAATATCCTATAATCTTTAACAAAAGGTAAAAGGAAACAACCATATATGAGAAGCGATATATCAGTAAATATTGTCTCCGCACATGCAGAAGGTGAAGTTGGAAATGTCATAGTTGGCGGCATTCCTGATCCACCAGGAAATACGCTTTGGGAAATGCGAACCTACATTGAAAAAGACCAAAAACTAAGAAACTTACTGCTAAATGAA
>Ga0163110_10001824_pt1 | contig 10856 bp, 6 predicted proteins | sample CRUFie1St17metaG_FD_108703 | JGI IMG/M metagenome (GOLD analysis project Ga0163110, IMG submission 108703) | Marine microbial communities from the Costa Rica Dome - CRUD Field 142mm St17 metaG | ecosystem: Environmental > Aquatic > Marine > Oceanic > Photic zone | place: Costa Rica: the Eastern...
CCACCTATCAAAGGCAGAAGGTCTGAAGGTTGCAATAGAAAAGTTAGGTATTTCGCCGGATGATGTACTTGCGGTTGGAGATGCACCAAACGATATTCCAATGTTTGAATTGGTTGGACATTCAGTTGCAGTAGGCGGGTGCTTTGACTCTCTAGCTGAAGTCGCTAGTGTTGTTTCACCTTATCCTCATGGTGATACATTTGAGCCATTGGTAAATTCAATTTTAGAAATCGACCTTTCTTAATCTCAAATCAAAAGTATTTTTGAGTCTCCTGATAGTTTTAGTTTATGACCGAAGTTACTGACGTAGGTAGTATATCTGAAGACGGACACTGGATTTGGGATGGACACCAGTGGCAGGCCTATGAAAAAACCGAGCCTACAATTGCTGCACCTGCAATGAGTACAAATCAAGAATTTATTCAATCTACAGAAAAAGAATTTGAAACAGTTGATCAAAATAAAGATGGTGTAATCGATAAAGAAGAATACATTGCAAAAATAATGGAAGATACATTGAAGAAAAAGGAAGCAGAAAAAGCACCGGACCAAATTATGAAAATTATGACTGTTTTCATATTGATATTCGCGTCATGTACTGGTTTTGTTTCTCAAAAGGTTTCCTCCATAGAAGCAGAAGCAGCCGAATATGAAGCAGATGCGGAGTTAACACTTGCGGATGCCAGGGCAACTGAAGCAAGTGAAAATCAACTTCTTCTAAGAGAGGAAATATTGTTAACAGAGGCTCAAAACTTAGCAGTTGAAATAGAGAGTATTGAAAGCCAAATAACAACACAGAATCTTATTTACAATAGTTCACTAGACGAATATTTCAAGCCAGCAGTAGAGATAGAATTGCTGGAATTTATTCTAAATGGCCCAGATTTCATAACTAATAGTGATTCTTCAATATTCAACCCAATCTATTACTGCATGTATTCTCATTATTACACTACAAGTAATTGTGAAATGGAAAATTATTCTAGTTTGGATGGGGTTTTCGATTACTCTGTAATAACATACACAATCCCTGATGAGCTGGACGATTATGAGGTATACGTTAAGAATGCATTTGGGGCTCTTTACAACATAACTAAACAGTCAACTAACGGTGAAATTACATCTATTATCAGTGACTATTATGATAATAACCAAACGTATTACTTCCAAATCCCAGTTTATAACATTGGAGCTCCATCAATCTTTGGTCTTAGTTTTTCTGGTTTAGAAATGTTACTCGTAGAAACAGAATATTTTGCAGCAGATTTAGAGGTGAGTCTCTCTTATTCTGAATATAATATTTCATTTATTGAAAACAACCTAGCAGTACATTACGCAAATTGGAATTATCATACCGGAATGACAAATTATTATGATTTGCTTGCAGAAAGTTACTCCCAACAAGGATTATTCGATCTTGCAAATGACAGTTACAATGAAAGTAATAGACAAAAACAAAGCGCAACTGCTCAAGTTCAACAAATCAATCAAAACAATTCATTCCACATCGAAAATTTGAGTAATTCTGATTCTCTGCGGAATGAAATACAAGCTGCAAAGCAGGATCTTAAAGATTTAGAAAAACGTGTGAATAACGTCGAAGATCGAATAGATATACTAAATCCAAAATTAGACACCCAAGATGAGAAAAGAATGAATGCAAACTATGAGTTGTCGGATTTGAAATCTGCTTTGAATTCAACAATGGAACTGAAGTTGGACATACTGGACAGAAGTGTTGCATTTCAAAACGGCTCTGTCTCATCAGAAACTGGAGAATTCAAGTCAAATCTCATGCAAGAAGAGTTCACAGATGCTATACGAGCGGAATCACAATCAAAGTACAACTCTGCTGAGGATGACCAGCAAGAAGCTCAAAATCTTAAGGAGAATTTATCCTCTGTCGCTAGTTCGATTTTATTCATCTCAATTGCAAACATGCTATTGGGAATTGCAGGAGGGTTCTCAAAGAATAAGCAAAACAAGAGAAATGCGCTTATTCTTCTAATTGCAGGAGCATCATGTGGTGTAATCGGAACATCTCAAATCATACCATTATTGTGATTTACAAACCATGATTTTGCTTGTTTCAGGTGCTGCATCTGGAGTAATTGGTGCGTTACAAATACTTCCGCTAATTTGATTGCAGATAAAGGATAAACCAGTCTTTGTTTGCAGATATACACTATGCTTCGGCTAGTTCACGCATTTGTAACCAAGACTTACCAGATTCATCAACAGCATCGGCAAACTCCTCTAGGACATCAAATGTAACAGTCAAAGAACCGGTTTCAATACCGTGAGCGTAAATCAAAATCGTGTTATCAGAATCTAAAATATTGTCAACTATTTTATCGACATTCTTTCCGTCAGATGCAGTAGGAGATATGGAACGGAAAACACCGCCGTCTTCGCAAATTGTGCTCCATGATTGAGCCCCTTCTGTCGGTGAGCTTATTCCTCGTAATGCTACGAAATGATCCAAAAGCACCTCATCAATTTCTGTGTCCCTAGCTCCGTGGGGATATGAGAATGTGGAAATCTCAAAGCCAAGGTCTTCAGCTATTTTTATTGCAGGTAGCACCTCAATATTCAAGTAGTCTTCAGGAGTTCCTCCAGCTTCTTTAAAATCATAATAATTTGAATGGTTCATAGTATGAATTCCAATTTCATGACCAAGATCCTCTAGATTACGAAGAATAGATATTTCTTCATCGGTCAACTTATGCCATCTATCAACATAAAATGTCGCAATGATTTCATGCTCAGACAAAAACGGAATACTATCATTCCAAGAAATGATATTCATCTTATCGTCGAACGAGATTGCAACTCCATTTTCGGCAAGTTGCGAACATGATTGCTCTTCTTCTTCATTCCCAAGACAACCGCTAATTGGAAGCAAGAATACAATTGCTAGGACGAATACTTGGCCTAGTTTCATGCTACCGGGTTGTTGTATGAGGCATAAAGACTTCACCTGAAATATGGTCTACTTACGGTTGGTGCCGGAGGTAGGATTTGAACCTACGAAGCATTTCGCAGCGCATCTTGAGTGCGCCCCCTTTGACCACTCGGGTACTCCGGCTTGAGTCGGTCGCAGAGTTCATCAAACATCATTCTTCCTCATCGAAATAATACTGATTATTTTTACGATTGTTAGCAATAAATAGCAAAATTCCGGCTATGAAAACAGACAAAAACGACACACCAAGAAGGGTTGCCTGATTACTAGAACCATCTTCTTGCCTCTCTTGAACACTCGAGATAGGAACGGGAGTGATATCTTGACCGTCAAGTTGCAGATTCAACCCGAGATCTCCTTCCTGCCACGCCTCAATCTCGAATGTGTAACGATACTCTTCTCCCTCAAGAAGTGTGAAATTAATTCGTTCTAGGGTTTTTCCATTCCCATCCCTTAGCGTTAGACTTGAATTTCCACTCATAAATCCAAAATTTTGAATTCTGCACTCGATGTATATTATGTCACCCAATTCTGGGCGATACGGAGTTGTTATGTCGCTTGTAATCTCTGGTTCATATGCAATCCAACGAACCATTGTATCTATTGGCTCCACGTCGCTTGTTCCTTGACCAATTACAGGGCGGCCAGAAGCGTCATAGCCCTCAAACCAGACCATTATTGTGTCATCCTTTTGTAAATCAGAAGACGTATTCATGTTAATAGTAGCTGAATACAAATTAGACCTTACACTTTGGAACTCTATTGGTATAGATGCAATACCTTGTGAATTTTCAACGATTCTGCCATTGCGCAAATAATTCCAATGCATCTGAATTGGTTCCTTACTCAATCCATGATCATCAACCATTGTTACCTTGATTTGCACGCTATCCAGCTTATCAGAATCAATCCTGACCAAGTGGCCACTCGCAACAGATAAAGTTGGTGAGGAGTCATCTATTACGAAATCAATTTCATCAGAGGTTTTGCCATGAGTGTAGACAGTGTCCAACTCAACTAACATCTTGATCTGAGTACCATATTGGGCCGAATCAAAGACTACTCGTATTTTGGAAGAACCATCGCTGTTTAGTGAATTAGTCAATGTTGATGAATTCAAATTTCCTACCAAATCCACTCGGTATAATGTGCTGAATGGCAAATTATGGGCTGGAATATTGTAACCCTGGTGAAATGCTGTGACATTTACATCCACTATGTCTTGTGCATGAATAAAGACCACTCCGTCAACAGTTTGACCCAAGGGTGCAACTTTATCTTCAACGTCTACTATTTTCAAATCTATTCCGTTATGGATGGTCCAATTGTATAGACTAATTGATGTGAATACTGCATCCAAAGGAGCATTTTCGTCCCATAAACTCAACGAAGGTATGTTTCGGCTTTCCCCAATATCGACTTCTAAGTCCCAACGTAATTCAAAGTTGAAATTAACATCCCATGTATTTGCTTGCCACCTTTGCTCAGCCTGGATGATTGGTGGTTTGATAAAACAACCAACATCATGAATAACTTCGCCACTCCACGGTATCCATTCAATATCACAAACACCAATGTCCTTCGAAAGAACTAACCTCATCTTGTCAATTGAATCGATTCCATTTTCGTCTGATACTGTGAAATTGAACGTATGGGTGTTTCCTGGTAATAGATAACCATCGACTCGATTTAGACTAATCGACTCGCCATTAATCCAAGTGTCATACCTTGGCTGGAAATGAATGCGAGCATACGGATTTTCTGGACTACCCCCTCCAACCAATGGATTACCTGCTAAATCTAAGCCGTCGATGTACACATCTAACCAGCCAATTTCTTGATTAGGTAATGGAATACTAGACTCGTCAATCAATGGTAAATCGATTATTGCGGTGGTTGCACCAATCGGAGTTAAAAATTCAATCGATTCCCAAGATCTTCCACTTCTGTTATAGAATAATGTCATTTTTTCTGGTAGGCCATTATCATCTTCTAATTCTAATATCAGCGGAATGTCTTGACCAGGATGCCACACATGACCATCGGCTGGTTGGTTATTTCCAGGTGAATCAATATGTAAAGAAATCACTTCTGAATTGATTACATCTAGAATAAATCTGATACGCTGGGAAGGAGAAGTCGCATCTAAAGCAGTGTTTGATTGGACACTGCCAATTTTTACTATTCTAGGTATGATCTTCAACTCAGTACCGCTTAATGACGGCGTTGTAGGAGTTAGAATGGTTGTATTGAACATACCATTGGAATCGAAAACTGTTGTAACATTTTCAATTATTTCTTCACCATCCATTAATTGAATTAGGATTTCTGCATCTTGCGAAGAGGGATTGATTCCATTTAAGCCAGAGTATCTTACCTCACCAGAAACTGTGATTTCCTCATCTCCCATAACATTGAGAGGCCACATTGGATTAGAGAAATCGTGTAATGGGCGACTATCGGCCCATCCTCGTAAATTAATCACCTCAAGATCATTTGTAGATGCTGCATACTGAGCAGTTCCAGAGACCCCCATAACCGGGCCCAGTGTTATGCCTGCAGTATTGGTAGCTGAAGCAAACCAGTACAAGCGAGGATAGTCATCCAGCATCCATTTAGCTTGCAGAGACCAAGTAACATACATTCCATCCCATGAACAATTGTTGGAATCCAGTTCTAAGACTCCTGCACCCATGTTCTGTATAAATCGGCCACCTGTGGCAAGACTGTCAACAGTTAGGGTTGCTATTGCGTCTGCGGGATTTTGACTTGTTGACACACTCAATGAAATTGATTCCAGATCAGGAGATCCTACTAGGATTTCATGCTTTGAAATTGCAGTCTGAGTTAAACCCGGCCTGAATGTACTTTGAGGCAGTGTTATCCATGAATCAATGATTGACTTCTCGTGTGTTATCTTGCCATCAAAAATTATGCCCCCTCGATTTGTCGATATTTTTACAGGAAGTGTGGACATAGTTCCTTGATTTTCTACTAGTAATTCACCAATTGAAGCGTTGAGTTGAATCGTGTGGTTAAACCCTGAAATATAGCTCAAGGATAAAAGTTTGAAACTAGTCTGCTGAGATGTATTGAATTTGAAAATATATTCTGTCATGTAGTGAGATGTATTTGAATTTTCAACCCATATGTATTCCTCAGAAATCTCTGGATTCGCTGTACCATTTGTAATGAAATTAAGCCCACCATTGTAGCAAAGGTTAGTAGTAGCACAATTCCAATTCTGCCCAGATAGATTTCTAGCGGGAAGAAGTATCGAGAAATTCAAACTATGATTGTAATCGATATCAAAACCCGTTTGATTTGAAATCGAAACAATTGAACCATCTATTTCCAGTGAATGAAGTTCATTTGTATGGTGGAAATTACCATCCCACGCCCAATCTACGATTCCATCCGCACCGAGATCAATCTCTGGAGATTGGGGTGGTAGAAGAGTCTGAGGTTCAACTTTTATCCAGTCAAACTCCTGGTTTGCCTGTATCTTTAATTCTAATTTCACCGCTTGGGCAGGTCCGAAATCATTTGTTATTACGCTTCCACAATTACCTTCATCGATTACGCTTGCTTGTCTGTTCGTAAGTTGATTACCGTTAGTCAGAACAGGTATTCTACCAGTAATCGAACTTATTTGTGCCGAAACATTCCCACTACATTCGATTTTAACCTCTGAATAGGGCCGCCATGAAGGGTTCTCAATATGTAAGACATATTCACTACTTGGTGAAGGTGCTAGGCTTGCGTTGGAGATCCATTCTGGCAAATTAGGATCGATTCTTTGCAAAATTTCAAGATTGTAATACTCTGTAATACCGTGATGTATGATGCTTAGGCGAGGTGTTAGAGTTTCATTTTCAGTGTATAATTTGACTCTAAACTTTATTTGATCATATTCCCAAGGTGCGACATCCAAATCAAATGGTAAAGTTAGATTTTCATGACCAGGTATCAAATCATTATTCACATCAAGGACGTCTACTTTTACGCTTGTTTCATTGGGCATTTCGTAGAGCGATGTTAATCGCGCCCATCCCGAATCTCCTGCGTCAATAAGTGGACTGACCCAAGCGCCACTTGGTAAGAATCGGTCAATTACTATCCCTGCATCGTCAATATACCAGCCATCCTCCTCAACGTACGTGTCTGTGAAGAAAGAGAATCGCACCCTAACATCATTACCTGCTAGGTGCGATATATCTCCGCTAACTCTCGAAAATGTGTGATTAGGATTAGAGGTTCCACATCCATTAGCTATTGATGAACCATCAAAAATTCCCAACCCATAGAAGGGAGAATTTGGATTTACAGTTGATGTTCTCTCATAAAAACCAGATATATTGTCACCAAAATGTTGCCATGTTATACCATCATCAATGGAAGTGAAAACCGATCCACCATCCCAATCAGCTTCCGTACAAATCCAATGATTGAAGGTTAATCTAGCGGTTGAATCCTCAGGTATATTGTAAATCGGTGATACAAGATGAGTGTATACATGGTTGGAGTATATGCCGTTTAAGTTAATTCCCATCCCATTATTTCCGCTAGGCCAGGACGACTGGTTTGGACCATATCCGTTGCTACTGTCGATCATACCTCTCTCCCAAGAGGTTGTACCTCTGACATGATCAACGCGCCATCCGAGCGGTAGGCCTTGAATTTCCTCAAAAGAATCAAATGAGGACCAAGGGCCATTATATCCTTCCCAGTCTACATGCTGCCATTCATTTGGATAACCAGTAGATGTCTCAAGATATTGGCTGGTGTTATCTGTGAAGTTGGCTAACAAACGATTTTGCATGTTTGCAGTCCCAACTGCTGATAATACGCGCAAATCATCGATCATGATACCTTCCCAATCGTCTATCACGCCTCCATGATTTACAGTGTTGTCAGTAGTAATACGGAATTTTAGTAGAATATTCGAAGCGTTCACACTACCAACTGCCCAATGTGGGAATGGATGTTGAATTTCCCTCCAACCGTACGATTGTTGGTTATACGTTGTTCCGCCAACCGGTATGCCATGGGCAGGTACACCCGGTAGAGGGCTCATTATCGTCCATGTAGAACCATTGTCTTGAGATATCATAACCACCAAATTATCGTAATTTCCTCCTTGTATGTCCCAATTTGCCTGGTATGTCAAATCAATAGGAGCGCTAAGTCCTGAAAGGTTCACTGGCACTATCAAGGTCCCGTCTGCATTTGCGGAATATTCTCCGCTACTGTTTCCATGAAACCAGGCAGCTAGTGGATCACCTTCGTTAGAAAGATTGAATGAATCAATGAATAGTCCCTCAGTAGGAATCGAGTAATTCACTTTTTTGACATAAAACCTGAAGCCTATGTTGGAACTATTTTCTATTAATGAGTCCAATGGGTAATCTTCTGAAACCCATCCTGTACTATTACCAGTCCAATTGTCAAGCAATTGCCATTGATTCCCATTATCGATAGAGTAATGCAATTCCGCTACATCTCCTGTATCCAGAGAATTCCAACGATCAAATGACAGATTGAAATATCTCACGACATTGGGCACCTGCCAGAATTCGGACCTCAGGTATCCCTCCGAACCGGGTAACAAGGAACCATTGGTACCTGCAACATAATTTCCTTCAGGTGTACTTTGCGGACCATATGAAACTCTTGAGAGATTTAGTGGTAGCCAAAATTCGTCACCTTGCATAGACCATGAAGAAAATTGAGGCTGAATCGATTCAAAATCAGTCATTTCCCCATAAGTTGAATTCGTAGCCAATGTTAGATCGCCATTGGATGTAAGGAAAGTTGTTCCATTTGTTTGGCCCAATGAAAAACCATTAGAAGAGTCTCTGGACCAGAATGTACCATTATCTTCAGAATTAACCCATCTTGGTTCAACTGTAAATTCTGATCCAGTGATTGTAGAGTTTGTTGGAATTATGAAGCCATCGTAAGTCGAATCAGATGGGTTCAAACCAGCATCATCAGGTGCTGATGATGGCCCCTGCCAAGTAGAAACATCAGCCGCAGCCCAAGGGCAAAGCAGCATCAATGTCACCAAAACTAGGGCTTGCTTGATTGGGTTCACCAAGGTGAACCCAGAGTCAAAGGGTTTGAATCTTCGTTTTTTCTGAGTATGTTATTCGCTGAAGGGTTGATAGGTGTCCCGCGCCACGCAGAGTAGCATGGACGAGCGGACTTTACTCAATCCGTCTCAAGCCAAAGAGGTAGAAGAGCAACTTTTCTCCACGCTTCGTCAACAAGTTGGAAGAAGCGTACCTATGCCCCTGCCTCGTAGCGACTTCTGGAAAAAAGTCGGTCAACTTCTCGACACAGTAGAAATGGAAATTCATGATGTATACAAGAGTATAGGGCCTTCTCTGAAAATGCAAACATTGCAAAAACGTCAAGCAAACATACGTCGGACAGCATCAGAATTGGCAAGAAAGCGAATGGTTGCGATGATGCAGCATTCTGCGAGTGTAGCACTCCGAACAGAGGGTGGCTCTCAAGGGCAAGACTTAGCAGCAATGGATTGGTCTCGACACGATCCTGCTGAAAGAGAATTTTATGCAAATGCAACTGAACAATTGAATAAGTTCAAGCAGGCTGTAAACTGGAGTAGCATGCAAAAGGGCGTTGCAGCCGAAGAATTGTCAAAAGAAGTTAGGATGGCACCCGGTACAACTCAACTTGATTCCTTTGTACCAGATAGCGGAGGATTAACTGGTCAAGGGCCACCAACTATCGCTCTTGAAGATGATAGTCAACCTCTCAATTCGATAGAAGACGACGAAGAAGAATTGTTGGCCAAAGCAGAAGAATTTCCAGAATTAGCAGGAACGCATCCCGTTGATGAGCCATTGGAAATTAAGTCAATATCTCCTGGCGAGAATCACGCCGCAGCTATGGAATTGGCACCCTCGAAGAAAAAAGACGCAATGGATTTTGATGCATGGGCTACAGCTGAGGCTGAATCCGACCTACAAGAAGAGGTCATTGAAGAGGAAGAGCTAGATTTAGAGCAAGGAGAATTGCTCAGGATTAGAGTGATTCAATCTCTTGACGAACCAATCGTCACAATTGATGGAGAAATTACTCTTGGAGCAGGAGATGTACTCTTCCTAGATGAAATGACTGCTAACTATCTTGTTGAGTCTGGTGTTGCTGAAATAGCAACGCTTTGAAGAAAATAAAGATAGATGAGTAGACGGCAAGTGGAGAGTTAGTTTAGACTCACCGTCTACTCATCGGGGATGGCGCACGAAGCGCCCCTGACGTTTTGCCAGTTTCAGTTCATCGAGCGCATCGATAATTCGATGCTGACCGTGTCTGGAATTGGAATACGAGCGACCTGCCTTAGGGCACTTTCGTCCTTTCCACTAGTGATGTCCATCTCAAGGAGTCGCTTGTGAATGCGCATTTCCCAGTGATCGTATGTTTCACTTCCTTCACCGTCAGGAGCTTTGCGGCATGGTACCACAAGGCGTCGCGTTGGTAATGGGATTGGTCCTCTCAGACTGATGCCGCCATTATCACAGATTGATTTAATCTGGGATGCGACTGCATCTATGTCGCGATGATTCTCGCCAGTTAGTTTGATGATGGTCACTGCTGCCATGACTTGCACCTCTCATTCAGTTGGATCGTAGTCCTATCGAAACTCAAACTCACTTCTTCTCGATCTTAATACAGACGCCAGCAGCGACGGTCTTACCCATGTCGCGGATAGCGAAGCGTGAAAGTTCTGGGAATTCGCTCATTGCTTCAATTGCCATTGGCTTGGTTGGCTGGAAACGGACTAAGCATCCGTCACCGGTCTTTAGGAAAGACGGGTTCGCTTCCTTACCTGACTTGTTTTGCTTCTCTAGTAATTCCATGA
>Ga0163110_10001825_pt1 | contig 10854 bp, 9 predicted proteins | sample CRUFie1St17metaG_FD_108703 | JGI IMG/M metagenome (GOLD analysis project Ga0163110, IMG submission 108703) | Marine microbial communities from the Costa Rica Dome - CRUD Field 142mm St17 metaG | ecosystem: Environmental > Aquatic > Marine > Oceanic > Photic zone | place: Costa Rica: the Eastern...
AGTTTTCCAGGCTTGGCTTCCTAGACCCTTATTTTTAAAATCAGAATCTATTACAAATGCAACAATTCTAACCCTTTCTGAATTGAATTTGTTTGCCCAAAGGACACCCCTTATCATATCGTTTGAATCTAGTAGGACTAAGTTTCCACCCCATTCTGGAATCGGAAGACTCCTCACCGATGCCGCTGCATAGCGTTCACCAGTTTGATCTAGGAATAGTTGACGAATAACTTCTATACTAGCATCATCCAATGATCTTGGATTAGGTCCTAAGCACCATCTTGCGCTTATCACAGTTGCATCATTCATTTCAATCAATCTTTCTTCTTGAATTGGCCTCTAGATCCTCGATGGGCAGCAAAGTTACCCATTTTCTTCATACCTGCTTTCTTGGAACTAACCTTTCTAATTCGTTTTGAGGAACTATCTTCACTCATTCCGGATAATAATCCAGAAATATCTCCTAATGTCATTGGTCCGGAATCTCCTTTACCTTTCTGAGGTTTTGAACTCCTTCGACTCCCATGTCCCTTGGACCGAGGTTTGCCAGATGTTTTCTTTCTTAGCCAAGCATCGAGTCTTCCAGCCTCTCTGCGTAGTTTGTGCATTTCTCCCCTTCTTTGTCGTAGGGCTTTCTGAATATTGTGCACTCTTCTATCATAGGAATTTATTTCTTTGGAGTTGATATTTTTATCCTTCAATAGGGGTTCTTGCTCTAACAACTTCTTAGTTGCATCATCATGCTTTGTTTCGTAGATCTTCAACCTCTTGATCTCTTCTTTCTGTTCCTTTACCATTTCGATAAATCGTTGATGTAATTCGCTAGCTTCTCTTGCTTTGGCATGCATAGCTTGCAACTCTATAAACCAAGAAAACTGTTCAATCTCCTTTTTTAATGACGGTACTCTATGAATATCGAGTTCCTCTGTTAATCTGAGATAAACTTTGGATAGTTCATCTTCGATCATATGAATTGGCAAAATTACATCAGAGTTGATTTTATCTCTCTTCTTCTTTATTTCATCTATCTCGGTATTTCTACCCTTCAATCCTGTAATGATAGATTTGTGTTCCTTTCTCAAGTCGGCCGTTTCATCTATTACCCCTCGCATGGCTTTTGCCATCCTTAGAGTTGAATGTCTTTCAGATTCTAGGGCATCAATCCTCTTGTCTAGAGAATCCATTTCAGCCTTAGTTTTCTCGAGCATATTTCTGACTAAATCATCTGTTTTGTCTCTTAAGTCATGGAAAATATCTGATGGTTCCAAGTCTTTCAATCTGTCAGCATCGACGGTTTCACAGATTTCTTTCCAGGTTGAACCATTCTCGAAGAGTATTGCTGCTCGTAATAACTCGTTCCTGATTCTTAACTCGCCTTCTGCTCTGACAACTCTTGAAAGGTCATGATCCAAATCAAATGGGTCTTCTACTGACAGGTGATGTTCACCCATCTTTGGTGGTTTTTCTTTATCGCTATTAATCACATCAAAAGCAGATGGTTCTTCATCCATCCATCCCTTTTCATCTCTTGAAATTGGCTCGCCTTTCCTGATTGAAACTACTTGGTTTTGCCAATCTCTTACAGCATTATTCAAGAAAAACGATTGTGCTAAATTAGCTAAACTAGATTCATTGACATCTGTGAGTTTGTTGTCTTCTTTTACAGTTATATCATACTCTTTATTTTCTATTTCAGCGATAGTTCTGTCTTTACCATGTTGGAGATTCGGTATGACCTTTTGATCAAGTAAGTGATCAATTACTAAAATAGACCAGGCGTATGATGAGAAGGTTCCATTCACAGGGTCCGACAAATTTCTATGATGCGCCCAGTGCTTTATGCAAATTATCAAATCTTTTACGCGTTTGTCTTTTCTAGCATAACTTGCAAGCAAATTTGTATTGTATAGAGCTAATGTATTGTTAATTGATATATCAACATTTAAGCCACTCCTGGGGTCTTCAAATTTAACAATTGGAACCTTTGCTCTGGAAATGATTTGTACATTTTCCATTCCCTGCCCACGAAGCATCCCACCAATCCGTTTGAGCGTTTTCTTCTCATTTACATTTGAAATTTGCAAGCATAAATCGAAGTCTCCACCCTTTAGAGTAAGACCACTTTCTGCCGAACCAAAAGCGGTAAGTTTTGATCCTTCGAACTTGGAAGCAATACTCTTCTCTAGATGTTTGAACAAACTTTCTCTTCTCTTTGTTTCACTATTGTGAATTTTGTTAAAGGAAACAGTATTTTCCAATGGTTTCGAAAAACCTTTCAAGATCTCCTCATCAGGAGATGTAATCTCTTTGTTATTGGTTATGTGGGCGTGTAGATAACTAAATTTCTTCACGTTTTCAGGAGATAATCCTGTAATCTCACAAGAATCACTCATTCTTCCTCAACCCCAGCTATTTTTTCCATGGCCTGCTTTTCTGCTTTCAGAGTCCTAGCGATAGCTTTCGATGATGGACCTCCATCTCTTACTCTTATTGCGTCTTCAATCAGGTCCTCAAAATTATCATTATCGACTCTGTCCTTCCAAAATGTTAGGGCATCTTGGCTAGAATTGAGAGCATTTTCTAATCTAGCAGCTCTAGACTTTGCACGGGAACGTGCGTCTTCCCACATCACATAGGACTCATGCATTTCCTCGTTTTCTTTTACAAGTTCCACCATTGCATCATGTGCTTTTTGAGCAGAATCCAATAAATTTCTTGCCTTACTTCTAGCATCTTTCATTTCTTTGACAAGAGGTTGTGATGAAGATCTTTCTTCGACCCATTCTTCATGCTCTTTTGTGAGTGACTTCATTTCATTGATGAATTTCTCTTCTGTTTTGTGGGTCCCAGCACTGGTTTCTAACTGGGTTTCTATTGATTGTAATTTAGCAGATAATTTTTCTTTTGCCCATTTAGGATCTGGATTTTTCATCCCTCCTTCGGCAATCAGTTGTTCGCGAATTTCATTAGCTCTTTCAAACAACTCTCTCGCTTCCTTTTGAGCCGTGTTCCTTTCATTCTTTAAGTTCGCAACTTTGGTGTTAACTTTATCCCTTTCTTCTCTTGCAGATTTGGCTTTTGGTTCAGCGTTTAGCAATTCTTCTTTTCTTTCTTTTAAATCGTCAGGAATAAGCTCCGAAAGGCGTTCTCTACGGTGGAGAATTGCTTGGGCCAATAGCTTCGGCGAAACCGCGAGAAGGTCGTTTGCATCCATTGGAATCAGCCGCTCCACCTTCCCTTCTTCAATAAAGGCTACGACCCACCCTTAAGGGTGGGTGAATGTCAATAACCCTACTGCGGTAGCGTGCAACATGCGAAGAGTCATCGTTGTCGCATTATTGTTCTCAATGGCTCTGATTCCAATTGCCAAAGGTAGTGGTGGAGTGATTGACTCCGTAGAAATCACAGGTGATGGTGATGTTGGAGAAGGCCCCATCAGCCTCAATATTTCTCTAATTGGAGTGGGGGGTTCTACTGATTCATCGGTTTCTTGGAATGCTACTTTGAGTGATTTGGATGGCAACCTAATTGATTCTGATAGTGGTAACACCCTGGTTAATGATGGAGTTAACACATACGTAACCACAACTCTTGGTAACGCTCCAATAGGGATATCTAATGTCACAGTTTCACTATCTGGAGATGTGGGCACACCAGGACAGGATCAATTTGTGATATATTACACTACAATCCAAAGACTTAGGCCACTTGATGTATCCATTGGCTCGCCTTTATTCAACTCCGTAGATTCGAACGGAACAGAAACCGGGAATTTATCAATAAGCGATGGAGATTTTGCCAAAATAGACATTCCTGTGATAAATAGCGGAGACATTCCATGGAATGGGTCCCTAAATCTTTCAATAAACTCAGTTGAATTATTACCTAAGGTTGTAGATTTGGACGGCGATTCTACGACAATAATATCATTTATCTCAGGCCAACTTTTTGAAGGATTCTATTCAGTCAATGCTTCATTGGATGGTCCTCAAGACGCTAGTCCAGGTGATGATATATTTAGTGAAATTTTGGAGGTAGGCCCCCCACCGCTCCCTGCATTAGAAATATACATACAACGTCTAAATGAACCACAAGCTGGAGCCATTACAGAATGGAATATGAGTGCCAATAATACAGGCGCTTCTATTTATTCAGGTCAATTAGTCTGTTTTCATGAAGGAGAACTCGTGTTTTCTACGAATGCGACAATTCTAGTAAATGAATCAGCAAATTTCACTGTTTCAATGATTTCTAAACCTGGGGAGTTGGTTTGTACCTCGGTGGGAAGCCGCACTAGTTCTACAACTAACGGAACAGATCTGATTGAGATGAACTCTGCGATATTCATTGGTGCTGGTCATTCAACTCCTTCTCTTCTTGGTGGGCCATGGCATGCAGGTGATGACGTCACATTGTCCCTATTGATTAGAAACGAAGGAGACACGTTGGGTACTGCAAGACTGAGGATTGAAATTTCAGGTAATATTCAAAATGGCAGTCCAATAACATTAGATAAAGGAAAGGCTGGAGAAGTAAATTATGCCTTCTCGTTTCCTTCATCTGGTGATCACATTGTCAATTGGAGTTTGATCAGTCAAGACGGTGCAGTTGACTCTAATTTATCAGGTTCAATTTTAGTCCCCGTACTATCCTCACAAATCATCTCTCTTAACATAGAAAGCGTTGATGTGGTTGATGATGGTGTTGAAATTTCCTGGGCAATTGATTTATCGGAAGGTAGGGAAAGGTTAGTGATTCTAAGTTTCGGATCGATACTTGATGGGATTAAAGGGGACAAAATATTCGAGGAAAGAAATTTGCTTCCCGGAAGAACATTTGGGAAAGTAAATCTGGGATTCCAAAGCGGGCAAGACGTTTTTGCAAGCTTATCTGAAAGCGGTTGGGTAATTGGTTTTGGTTCAAAAACAGACGATGAGTCAACAATGCCTGCTTATGATGTAATTCCTCAGATCACCCTTAATCCTTCAACACAACCAAAACTGCCTTCTGCAGGGACTCAGGTTAATGTTTATTACACGCTGAATAACTTAGCAGACACTAATGCACCTGCAGGTCAAATCGTGTTAACAGATGTGAATGGGGTCATACTATCTTCTGAAACAACACCAGAGATTACGTCAGGTTCTATAGACAGGAGTACTACGGTGAACTGGCCCTCGGGAGATAATGTCAAGATAATTGTGACCTGGCATGTTTATGGTCAAAGTGTGACAGATGAAATTATGGTGTCATCAGAAAAAATTGAATCATCTGAAGAAGAATTTTCAATTCCTTGGGAGGGCATACTCTCTGGGTTAGCATTAGGAATGGTGCTAATATTCGCAATAAGAATGAAAAATAGAGATCCAAAACTTGAGAAGAAAAAGAAACCTAAAGCTGGCATTAACAAAAAAGATAGTACAGATGAAAAAATAGAGGTCAGCTGTCCTTCTTGCGATCGTAAACTTCGTGTTCCAAGTACATACAGCGGCTCTGTGCGCTGTCCTGAATGCGAGACAAAATTCGAGGTAGAGGCCAAAACCCAAGAAGAAAATAAGATTGAGGATAAAGTCGTTCAGGAAACGAATAAGGAATCAGGGGAACTATGGTCTTCTTCAGATGATGACATATTACAATGTCCAAAGTGCACACGTAAGTTGAAGGTTCCATACGATAAGAGGCCGGCTAAGGCTAGATGTCCTGCATGTGAGACCATCTTTGAAGCAAGAAAAAATAACAAAGATTGAATACAAAATCACCGACAGGTGATGCCATGGGAGCAGGCCACTTTCAGGAATACGAGGAAATGTATCTGAAGACCTTGTATCATGAACATGAAAAAATTCCGGGGAGAAGGGTCAGAAATCGAGAACTTGCGGATTATCTCGAAGTATCACCTGCATCAGCTACTGAAATGGTTCAAAGATTAGCAAAAAATGGATTTGTCGAATATCTCCCATACAAGGGTGTCCTACTGACGGATAAGGGTCTTGAATTAGGTAAAATGATGAAAAGACGGCATCGTCTAGCAGAGGTACTACTGAACATTTTGCCGTTTGAAGGCGATGTACACGAAACAGCCTGCCGATTAGAACACGCATTCAATGATGATTTGGAAGTATGCATATCATTACTACTAGGTAATCCTGATTTCGATCCATCAGGAAGTGTAATACCTTCAGCAAGTGAAAAAATCCTTGAAAGAATTACAAGAACACCCACGGTTAGTATACTGAAGAATTTACCAAGTTCAAAGTCAGGTGAGATCACCCTGATATTAACCACAGCGGATACGAGAAATGTCTTGCATGAGTCCGGATTAAAAATCGGAGACGTTTTTCAAAGAAATGAATCGGGTTATTTATGCAACGAAAATCCAGTAGAAATCTCAGACGATTTGGCTAGCAGAATTGTTTTGAGGTTGATATCTTGATTGAAGACCCACAATCGTTACGTCTACGGGAAGAAAAACTGCACGGTATTGACAGTCAATTTCTAACCGAAGGACTTCGATTAGTTCTTCTTCTACCTGGTTTTTCACTACTGTTTTTCTTCGGGGCATGGGCTTATCAGGGAGAGAGTCCATCATGGTGGCTAGATAATATTGAGCCGACAGTTGGTTTTGATTTAGCAACAGCTTTTACACTAATTTCATCTACTATTTTGTTTGGATTTTGTGCTGGACTATATCTGCATCGTTTTCGCGTGAAATTGACCCGAATGGTGTTCCGGTCTGAAGTGGAAAAATCAGCAGAATCTCACAGACCGATTAGTAGCATGCATGGGTTTCCGTCTGTTGACGGACTTATTTCTAGGACAATGGCAAGTCATAACACAGCATTATGGATGGGAATTACTGCTACGTTTATTTCTCTGATTGTGGCATATCTTGATTCGGATTCAGAGTTGGGTCAAAGAGGATTACTGGCTAGTGCTTCGCTAGTCACAATGGCAATTGGACAGCATCTGTCTACTCGAAATCGTAAATTCAACATGGTCACTCATGATGGGCTACTTACGGCCTATACACCTCCAATTCATCCTTCAACTTTGGATATGCCATACAATGAAATGCTAACGACTCAAATGGATCCACTGCTACGTAGTAAATTCGAAGATTTCTTGCATGAATTTGACGGTTATTCAAGAAAGGGAGTAGATAGGGAATATGGGCGTGAAAAGTTTCTCATGCTCATGCACAGGAGATATAAAGGCGGTATTGATAGGAACACAACTAGTCTAGAGTTAGGTGAGATACTAACCGATAAAGGAGTAAAATCGATATTGGAACACCCTGTGTTTAGCGAACTATTGTGGGATTCTTTATTCGACCGCTCAAGTAAAAACAATCCGGCGTTTTATAGATTGATAGAGAGACTTGAACAAGATCTAGCAGTCGGTAGGAAAATAGACATGGATGGTTTATTGTTCGATGTAGATTTGGAGAACGTAGTTAGCGATAAAGCCAGTCTGTTTTGTTATATTCATAATTTGTCAAAAGAAGAAAGGCAGGTAGTTTTGAGGGTACATTCACCAGATTTCAGACCGCACGACCTAGCACTAAGATACAATTTGAAACCAGGTGAAAAAGCATGGTGGTCGGATGAAGTAGTACCAGTTTCTAGCGAAGGTGATGAAGACTTAATCGGTAGGATGTCAGGTTTGCTGAGAGATGGAACAATAGCTTGGCAAACTTTACTTCCAGAAAGGACTGGAGAAGCAAGTGTTTCAGTAAGGCTAGAAGATACAGATGGTGATTTGTTGGTTGGAAGACAAATAAACGTAAGTGTAAGACCTGAATTCTTCAACTGGCTTAGAAATACCAGCTCCCTAACCTCATATCTTGTAGGCGGAATCGGCTTGGCAGGTTCGATTATATTCCAACTGATGGCTGTTTTAGCGGCAGCTTAGAATTCAGGAATTAATCGTAGCATTGAATACCATGATGCCGTGGCACAGCCATGACCCAGACGGAGAATCCAAATTCTCGTCCAGATGCAGATCTTCGAGACCATCTCCACCAGATGGAAGCGAAAGTGCGAAAATTACGTGATTCCAGAAATAATCACAATGACCAAGCAAAGCGATTTGCTGAGCAGAGAAATGCTATTCAATCCCAATACAAGGAGCATCGCGAAAAGTTGGATTTGTCAGTTGCTGAAGTGAAGGCGATTAGGGCTGAACAAAATTTGCACAAAAAGCGAAGAGATGCTATTCAGGCACAAATAAGGGATTTAATTGGCCAGGCAAAAGCACAGCGTGGAGATCGCAACGATAAGAAATCAGCATCATTTGAATTCAACAAGTTGGCCAGTGAAGTCGATAACATGGAGAAAACTTACGAAACTCGAGGCGGTATGTCCTCGAAAAAAGAAAAAGAGACCATGGAGAAAATCAAGAATATGCGTCGTAGGATGAAAGAACTTGAACCGGAAGTAGAAAAACTCCAGTTAATCAAAGTTGATTTATCCAATCGTGATGAAGCAATCGCTCAACTCAAGGCAGAAGCAGACGCTGCACACAAAGAATTTGTCGAATGCTTAGAAAGAGCAAAAGGAATGAGCAAAGAACTAGATGAGTTATTTGCTCATAGGGATTTCTTAAAGGGCGAGGGTGATCGTTTCCACAAAGAATTCCTAGCATGCAGGGAAAAAGCAGATGAAGTGCACTCAAAGATCTCAGAGTTGATGAAGGAAGTCAATGAAGCACGAGACAAATTGAAGATAGCTAGAGAAGAAAGAGAGTCTTGGATAACTGATCACAACGCATCAGTATCCGAAGAAATGAAAACTGGTGCAGAGGACGAAAAGGTGGCTGACTCAATGGTAGAGCATCTTTTGAGTGCAGGTTCGTTGACATTTGGTGGCACTATGGCGGGAGATAGAGCCGGTGTTGAATCGAAGAAAGAGCGGTCAAGCAAGAAGAAAAATATGCGTAGGATCGACATGACTGCATCTCGTGGAAGGAAGTGACAAATTGCTTGGCGTCATTATGGCCGGGGGCCGTGGCACCCGTCTGATGCCATTAACCGTAAATCGTCCTAAACCAATGGTTCCAGTTTTGGGAAGGCCAGTCATAGATTATGTCAAAGATGCAATGGTTGCAGCAGGACTAACAGAAATAATTGTGACAACTGGATATCAAGGAGAACAATTGGTATCTCATGTCGATTCCTGGACTGTTCAAAGTCGTGTCAACCAAGAAGACACTCCCATGGGTACAGCGGGTAGTGTTGGATTACTTTTAGACCAATTAAATGACACATTTGTGGTGGGATCAGGTGATTCAGTTGCATCTTTTGATATTGCAGATTTACTAATGTCACACCGCCAGTCAGGTGCGAAAGTTACGATGGCTTTGTGGGAAGTTGAAGATCCGACTGAATTCGGAATTGTTGGACTCTCAAAAGACCACATGGGGGATGTGAATTCTGATTTATCAGAAGGTTACATTGCAAAGTTCAAAGAAAAGCCTACTGCCGAAGAAGCCTTCTCAAATTTAGTAAATGCTGGACTTTACATCATTGAACCAGAGGTTATGCGACTAATTCCGAAAGGTGAAAAGTATGATTTTTCGAAGCAATTATTCCCAGAAGTCTTGTCAAGAGGTTGGCCAATGTATGCAAAAACAGTCAAAGGAATATGGTTTGATGTAGGTCATCCTTTTGAATTACACAAAGCACAAATGGCACTAATTGCGAATAGAGATACTCTTCCATTCCCAATGCCTGCAGGTGAAGTTTTACCCGATGGTTCTTTTATTAGCAGTACTGCTTCAGTAAGCGGCCATATTTCCAAATCAATAGTGATGGAAGGTGCATCTGTAAATGGAGCTGTTGTAAATTCTGTTGTAATGTCTAATTCAAGAATAAATGGAGTATCTGAATCATCTATCGTAGGACAAAATTCAATCATTGATTCCCGAATTTTCAATTGTGTAATCGGAGACAATTCCAAGATTTCTATTGATTTAGAGAATGACAGACGATAGTCTATAATGCGCGCCGGCGTCTTATTCTTATACCGATTGATTTGCCGGGTGGGCATGGCTGGTAATGGAGGCGGAGCCCCTGCGCGTTCATACGACCGTTCATGGGCTGAAATTGAAGAAATGCTGGACAAAGCAATCTCAAGAAGAGAACAGTGGAAGAACTGGTTTGATCAGTGTAGCAAAGACGGAGATAGGGACGGCATGAAAGAGGCCGCACGAAATCACAAAGCATTAGATGGAGTGATAAAGACCCTTAGATGGACTCTTGGGGAGCAGGGTATTGAACACCCTCTAGATTAATAATAATCCCTCGACCAGACCACCTCGAACTACTCATGGCTATTCACCACATCTCTTGGAAATCTACTGCAAGCGGGGTAGAAGATGAGTATATTCACGCACAAGCATTGTCATGGTTGGTAGGTGATGAAGAAGCGGTGCAGATAGAGAGGATGAACTCTTATCACGGCTCGCCGGTTCATCTAATCACTGCAGAATTAAATCGGAGAGGGAAAGCAACAAAGTCGCTTTCACGGCTTGGAAAAAATACCTTGCAGCAAATAAAGTCGCAGTTTGGTAAATTAATAGACGAAGATAATGTCATCCACATCCGATTGGATTTACATGATCTCCTTGCTGGTAAAATTACACTAACAACTCCTGGAGATAGACCTACAATAAAGGGCAGAGCAAAGTTAGAGATTTATCCGGGTAATGACTTACTTGACATAGCACACTCAACATTTGAAAATGCTATAAACGGGGCACTGGATTAGGTCGCCCTAAAAAATTATGGCCTTTAGCAAGGCATTATATCCCTCCACTTAGAGCGTTATTTGGTTGGTGAGGCATTAATGCCGCATG
>Ga0163110_10001828_pt1 | contig 10853 bp, 8 predicted proteins | sample CRUFie1St17metaG_FD_108703 | JGI IMG/M metagenome (GOLD analysis project Ga0163110, IMG submission 108703) | Marine microbial communities from the Costa Rica Dome - CRUD Field 142mm St17 metaG | ecosystem: Environmental > Aquatic > Marine > Oceanic > Photic zone | place: Costa Rica: the Eastern...
CCAGATTTCTGTGATAATCTCATACGTGACTCCTTCTTGTTTCTGCCTTTGGCATTGTGCCATTTAGAAGTGAGTCACGTCTATTTCAACTAACTTTGGGATTCCCCCCTATGGCAGGTGACCTATGCGGTAAAGTGGATTACTGGAAAAACTCCTCTCAGAAACAGCGTTGGTTAGCTTCTGCTTTACTCGGTATTGAACCTAGATTGAGGAGAATACACCGCTATAAGGACCTCACAAGACTGAGACAGGGGCTGGCTAAGAGGCTTGACGCCGGAACTTAAAATGAGATAGGCTAGCATTTTAGATCACCGCCGAGTGAGTCTCGCCACTAATTTCAACTAACTTTGGGATTCCCCCACATGGATCTCGATGACGTGTTGCTCAGAGTTTATTCACCCCAAATGATTGTCGCAGAAAAGATCCGGGCAATATGTCAGCAACTCCCAGAATATAAATCGGTGGTACCTTCAATAAATGGACGCCCCAGACCCCGGGATTTTTTTGATATTTATAACGTTTCCAAAAGTCTTTCAGTAGACTTTGAGAACAGTGAATTTCATTCAATAATAAAAGAAGTTTTTACAGTCAAAAGAGTACCTCTTTCTTACCTAGATAAAATCAAAAGCCAACGTGAGTTTCATCAGAGCACTTTTGACTCTTCAGTTAAGATTTCGGTTCCGGCCGATTTTGATTTAAAATCTTTTGACTATTACTTTGAATTCGTATGCGCAAATATCTCAAAATTAGAGGGACTTTGGAAAATATAGGCGCCATCGCTTTGAATATTCAGGGTCTGGTATCTTGTGACCAAAATAAAAGTCAAAATCGCTCAACTCACTCTGCATAATATCAATGATTTTTGAGTTAGCTCCTGCCCGTTCCAATAAAAATCCTATTGCCTGATGAAAAGGGTATATGTAATTTAACTTCTTCAGATACATCCGAATTTTATTTATTGAAATTTGACCTTCCCCCTTAATTGCCTCCTTGTAGATATTTCCAACTTCATGTGGGCCACCACAATATTGGGGTCTCGTCACCGAATCTATAAGAGTTCTTTCAATATCAGTCATCTTAACTGATGAACCATCTTTTAACTCCACATCCATAACACCAAGGTTGGAGGTCTGTTTACCCATCAGAAATACCACCCTCTTATCTTCATAGCTAGCAATTTGCTTTGTTTCACGAGGTTTTGACTTGAAAGCCCGATCAATTGTTAGTTGACTTAGACCTGATCCGGGTGGTTTTGGAGATTGTTCAACATTAAAAAAAATACTTTTTGGTACTTGAAGAGTTAATCCATGGTACTTGGCAGCGGTAAAGTGAGAAAAATACCCTTTATTAGCCTCCAAGGTCTGAATCAATTTTAAGGGGTCCACTTTTCCCCAAATAAATCTCGGAAATTTCCTCCACGGAAAATCTAAGTCTACCTTATTAAGCATTGAGTGCTCAGACATAAATTCTACGAATGATTTTTGATTTAGAGCAGCCGGCAGTATAAATGACTCATGGAGTTGTTTAAAAAGTTTTCGGAACTCCTGCGGTGTAAATACCTGACTAGGTATCCCAATTGCAGCTTCCAACTCCTTCTGCTTTTTCTCAATTATTTTTGCCCTAGCCACGAACACCTCATTACTAAAAGAAACAATGTAGTATATATACTACATTGTTTCTACTTTGTGAAATCCAAACTTAGGTCATGTAGTATATATACTACATGACATATAAGACCAAATACAAGATAAGGAATAATGTAGTATATATACTACATTATTCTTTTATGGGGCATTCTGAACCATGGGACTTGGGCATCTGTAACCTCTCCAACGACCTGAGAATCAACGCTTCTGCTCTTTTCCAAAAGTCCCGGCCAGCCATCTTCAGCCTTACCGGTAAATGGCATTTTGGTCAGCTAGCCCATGATACCGAAGGATTTTAGTGATGTTAGAATGTTAAGCATTGATGATTGTTTCAGGAAAATCAGGAGGCTATGATCTGAGGTCCAAAATAGCGGTCTTATGCGCCCGGTTATTACAGCTCCGGAAAACCAAGGGTAAAAGCCAGTGGATCCTGCTTCTCACTTTCAGACTGCACTTCTCCCGGGGCTCTTTCCCTGCCGCTCAGACCGTTAATGTACTGCCTGAATTTTTGAGACTTTGTGTGAGGAGGATAACCGTGATGATCCTTGTGAAGCCCGTTGACTCCAGGCCAGACCTTATACTTTACCCGTGATTTCACGGGGTCAATATTGAGGCATTTCATATAAAAATGCCCGTCGGGCAGGTTTCGGATCTCGTCAGGGTAAGCCACATACCTCTCTTTCTTATCGCCACTGACACTAAGATCCTGTTGCCTGTCTCCAATTTTATGGCTCTCCCTCGGCTCAAAGACTTCAGCTATCCCGATATGACCCGCTATGGCTTTGGCTTCCGCAGGGTTGGTCACCCGCATAAAAATCTTGATACCAATAAGGGCCAGCATGTCATCAGCGACATTTTTAGGATAAAGGGCATAAAACTGGCTTATCGACTGAAATCCCAGAGCCAGCTGCCCCCCATATTTTCTGAACCTGCGCTCAGCGCTGGCCAGCATGTCAAGGGCTCCCACATCCCCCATTTCATCCACGATGACATTGACTGGTATATTTTCTGTACTTTCACTTCTGGCCAGAATCCCAAAAATAGCCAGATTGGTCCAGATACGCAGAAGGGGTCCGGCTATGTTTTTATCATCATCAGCATATGTGACAAAAACCCAGTCCCTGCTCTCATTCTGAGCCCAGTCATATACACTAAATGCTTGTTTTTTGCCGTTTTCCTCGGCCCAGTGATTTATGTCAAACAGAAAACTCAGCTCAAGCAATGCACCAGCAGCAACACCTGCCTCCTGCTTACTGTCTGGAGCACCCGCTATACCCCTTGCCATGTCTTCCAGGTGCTTCAGAGCACCTTTATCAAGGTTCAGGATATATTGCTTCAGCTCCTCCATATTTTCTGTGTTGCTGAACAAAAACTTCAGCACCTCTCTGGCACCACCCCACCAGATTTTCTCTCCACCTCCTTCAGCAACAAGAAACTCTGCATATTTGGCAAAATTAAACTGTTTACTGTCATGGAATTCCTGATGCGCTTCCCATCTCTCAGCCCGCTTATCATAAAGGGATAAGATCTTATCTTCAGGGCGTCCAAATTTACTGTAAAATTCGCCGTTTGGATCAATAATAAAGCACTTCTCGCCCACTTTTCTGGCTCTTTCAAGAGCATGGCTGAGAATGGTAGATTTTCCGGTACCAGGCACTCCTACCAGCATCATGTTTCGGGGAAGAAAAAACTGAGGAATCTGCATCTTCCTGGCATCAAAACTCAGAGGAACACCAATGAACAAACTCCGGTTCAGGCTCCGGCCGGTATCTTTCCTGAATTCAGTTCTGAATCTTTTAGCCTCAGCCATAACAGCCGGCTTAAATTCTTTTGGCAAAAGAAGCCGTGAGCCTCTGACGAATTCAGGTCTGAAAAGCTCTGCCGACTTTCTTCTGAAAAACCAAAACTGAACAAGCACAGCAAGACTGAAACAGGCAAGAACCGCGGCGGCGATCCCATAGTATCCATAATACGCCAGAAACTCCCTGAAAACCCGGACGAACTCGGAAGCGATCAGCTCCTCAAGGGCCTTGGGAGACTTCATGAAAGCCTGCACACTAAAGTTATCTCTCAGAATATAAAAGCAGTATTCAAAATATCTCGGCCAGAGATAATAAACTGAAATAACAAGAGCAATCAGAGCCACAATAACTGACCACCAGGCAATAAAAAACACACTGGAAATTCCCCGCCGGACCCCGCTGACTGTGGCAATCCTGCCATGACTGACACTCATAGACTCATTCCTTTATCCACTTCCGGTTTATTTTCCTTCTCAGCTGACCTCTCAGCTTCTTTTTTACTCAGTTCCGCCTCTAACTTTTGCAGCTGATCCCCGGCAAGGGATGAGGCAGAATGCTCAAGATCTGACTTTCTGTGAACAAACCTGTTCGTTTCTACAGGATCATAGCCTGTGTTCAGAGATGATATATAGGCCTTCAGATCCACTGATTTGCGAAAGGAGCCTGTTTTCAGGATATCCCTGGCATTTTCCATCCATGGAGCTGGTGAAGGGTCAGCAAGGAGGGTCTTGGCAGCACCCTGAGTGGCAGCTATTTCCGCAATAATCCTGACCTGCTCTTTTGTCGCCTCCGGTTTCAGGCTGTCTCCAAGCTCCTTAAGCCTTCTGGTAGCAAGGGGCTCCAGTGCTGTATAGTCCAGGCTGGTATCCTTTTGCACAGACTTATCAAAGCTTTTGGTCAGCTCCGGCTTCAGCACTTCCTTAATCACCTCATCTTTGTTTCGGAATGGTTCATAAGCCACAGAAAGATCCTTTCCAAACTGAGCAAGAGAGCAAAAAAGAAGAACATCTTCTTTTTGCCGGGAATTAGCCACATATGTACTTTCTCTGTCCATATTCTGATTCCCATGCACCAGAACACGGTCAAGAGTCGAACCCTGGGATTTATGGATGGTGACGGCGTAAGCGTGATCTAGCTTGTTGTAGTTAAACAGATCGACCTTTACATCCTTACCATCAGCCTTTACATGCAGATACCTCACTCCCCCCCTGGCATCAGGGGTTATTTTTTTAACTTCTCCCATGTTGCCATTGAGAACTCCAAGTTTGCTGTCATTTTTGAGGAACACGATTTTATCCCCTCTTGAAAACTCCTTTTCAACCTGCCCAATGCGGTTCTCTATGACAGCCTTAAAATTTGTTTTTTCTATATGACCATGGTTCTGAAGAGCTACCCTGATAGACTGATTTAAATCAGCTACAGCCTCGTTATTTCTTGAAACAACTACCTGGCTTTTTCCCGGACTTTCTCTGTGATATTGCAGATATTCTTTGACGACTTCCTTCTTGAGTCCGGTCTCTGATTCGGCCACCCTCAGTGCACCATTTCGGTCATAAAGATCAAGGGCACTTTTTGAATCTCCTGCCCGGAAAAGCTCAACCGCATCCCGTTGCCAGCTCTTTTTCTGACGGAATATCTGAGTGATGGATTCTTTTTCAACAACATGGCCGATCACCCGGAATGCCCCTCCGGCATCAACCGGCTGGAGCTGCCTGGACTCCCCTACCATAATGAGCTTGGCACCAGACTCTCTGACCTCTTTTAAAAGTCTCGCTGCCTTTCGGCTTCCGACCATTCCCATCTCATCACAGATCACCACATCTTTATCTGAAAGACTATCTTTGGAATGAAAGAACTTATCCAGAGTCATGGATTTAATTCCAGATTCGGAAAGGTTCTGAGCTGCAATTCCGGTCGGAGCAAAACCTCTTACATTGAATCCTGCTGATTCATATACATGCCTGACCGCTCCCATAGCAAAGCTCTTACCGGCTCCGGCAATCCCCTCAATCAGAGCAAGCCTTGAATCTCCCAACGCATAGTCAACGGCCTTTGCCTGGTCCGGGGTAAGCCTTGCCTCGAAACCAACCTCGTGGCTTTTCTCTGACTCATATACCCTGATCTGGTCTTTAATTTTTTTATGATCCAGCCCCCGATACTTATCTTTCGAGAGAAACAGGGCATGTGAAAGCATTTGCGCCTCTATGGCCTGCAGTTCCTTTGTTGTATACAGGACACTTTTGTCAGCCCTGTTCAGCCTGACAGTTTCCTGGTGACCCTCAATTCTTTTCAGCTCCTCCCGCATTTCTCGAAGAGACTTCTCGCCCTGGGCTGACTCAAATGCCTTTTGAGCAATCTTCTCGCGGCTGAAAGTTGATGCCTGCTGACTAAGGTCCTTTAGAGATTCCAGAATATAGTCTTTCCGGACTTCCCCTTTCAGGATTTTTTCCCCCTGGTTTTTTTGCTCAGCAGAAAGATTCTTATCTCTGAAAACCCCATAGGTAAACCCATCCCGGTCCATCTCCTTCTGCCATGCCCTATCCAGAACACTATGGTCAAAACCATGTTTATTAGCCCTGGTCTTAACGGTCGCTTTGGCTGCCTGTTTTCCGCCAGAGAGACCCTCTTTTTTCATCTGGGAAAGAATTTGCTTTCTGCGCTTTGAAAAGTCGCTTTCCAGCTCCTTTGGAACTACCTGAACCCGGAAATATTCTCTGTCTTTTTCCACCGCTATACCCAGGTCTTTTGATAAAATATTTGCCAGCTCAACCCTATAGGCTGCACCAACTGCCTTTTTAGCAACAAAAGCCTGTTTGACCTTCAGGGTTCCCCATGAAAGGTCTTCTCTTTGAGCTACATTTGCGACAACGCAGTGGGTATGAATCTGGGGGTCCAGCTCACGGGAGGTCTGGTGATTAAAACATGCTGCAACAATATCTTTTGGCTTTTCGCGATACTCTTTTCTGGCTCCGTTCTCATTCCTGACTCTGACGGAAGCACTACTGAGTATATCTTCTTTCAGATAGTCCATAGCAGCTTTTACAGCCCGGTTGTGAGCATCCAGAATTCTACTCTTCATTGGCTCATCAGATCTGGCATAAGCAACCGAAACACTTTTGGGTGCGGAAAATGTAAAATCCCAGCCAGGATGGTGTTTATGATCCCGGCCACCTCTTCGCACCAGCATTCTTCCCGTTGCGGGATCCTCCCCTTTCAGAATACTGGCAAAGTCTCCTGACTGAACCTCTCCGGACAGGCCCAGTGACTCTCCTCCATACCACTGTCCCGGAGGGTCCTGGCCCTTAAGATAATAATCCTCTTTGGCCAGCTTTTCTTCCTCACAGTAGTACCTCGCCGCATCTTCTGCACTGGTAGCAATCATGGCAATACTTAACAAGGAATACCCCCATCATTTATCACAAATCTTACTCTGTAACTCGCTTATGGACCGGTTAGATTTTATAGCACAAACGCTGTCTTTGAGCCCGTTATAGGCATCGTAGTATGCCGCGAATTTCCTCTCCAGATCACGGCTATAATTTGATAATGGAGACCATGAGAAAGCAATCAGGATCGCCATAGTTGCCATACAGATAATGGAAGACACCAGAGAGATATTGGCCTTCATCCTGGATTTTTTTAAAACTCCGCGAGTTTCATCTTCTATGGACTTCATTATTGCAGCCGTCGGCTTTTTCACTCTTTCTTCAACATGGGTATTGATACCATCCTGAAGTTTTTTAAGAGCCTGTATGTATTGTTCAGAGGCGTCTCTGCTGGCTTTGGTAACCCCCTGACATGAGATCAGGGATTTTTCTATCCTGGTAATTACCTGCTCAGTCCGCTCAGTAATTTTCTGAATAGAGTCATCCGCTGTTTCAATTCCATCCTTGATTCCCTTTGAGGAAACAGAAATCAGACTGTGAAGCATTCCATATTTTTTAGTGGCCTCGTTTAGTCCTTTTAACTGTCTTTCCACCAGGGAAAAATGTCGTTTTGTTCCCGCTCGGTTGGACTTACAAACTGAGCCTGAAGATTTACAATCTTAGCCTGAAGACTTTCCAGTTCTGTCAAAATTTTCAGACTGGCTGCATCCTGCTGACTTCCAAGTTTATCTGTTTTCTCTACTGTACTTCCTGGAAAGGATTCACCCGATTTATATTTCCTGTACCCGGCTAATACCTCATCCATGATTTCACTGTGTGAAAGATTTTCAGCATCACTCTTTTCATCTAAAAAATTTGCTACCTCAGAACTGATCCGGACTGGTCTGGTAGCTGATTTGGCCGGTTTTTTGTTGACATTTTCACTCATCAATTTGCCCTCGTATATGAATTTAAATTGGAGTATATGGCTTCTAAAAAACCTTTTTGAATATTAAAAGTATTTTGCCGGAGTTTCAACGCTTAACGCCAAAGACAAGTGTTACACCTGCTGTAACAGCCCTGCACAGTGCATTATAACTAGCTGGAATCATGCTGTTACATATATGTAGCTCAGGTGTGAGAAGCTGAGTCCGTAGGACAAAAACACAGGGCTCTGGCTGGATGTCTGGGGACCAGGAATCATGAAAAAGAGTACGAAGAGGCGAAGCGATGAGTTCATTTTCATGATCTCCTGAAATATCGCCAGATATTTCAGGCCGCTTTGGCTGGGGAAAACATCAAAAGCCGGGGTCCCGGCTCCCCTGCTTGCTATCCTGCCCGGCAACCGGCTATAGTGTAGGTGTCGGAACCCCATAACCGCAAATCAGGAGCAGAAACATGGGACGAAAGAAGGCTACTCCCCAGGAATCAGAAACCCCCATCCTTGCCTACACCTCGATCTCTGAGCGCACCATGCAGCTCTCAGAAAGTGTTATGAAAGTCTTTGCAGATTACTCTGAGTATTTTCAGGAGAAAGCAGGATATGAGCTGAACCCTGCTGACGTCGTTGCCGCAAAGGGAAACGAGTTATTTACCAACCCGGATAAGATTCAGGTGCCGAGAGTCGAAGAAAAAAAAGATGAAAGGCTATCCCTGCCAAACAGTGCATGGGCAGGCATTGACAATGCAGCCAGGCACCACCAGTCTACTCCTGAAATGATAGTCGAAACTCTGGCAAAAAACCTCCTGCACGATGAAAGCTTTCTGCGCTGGGTACGAAAAAAAGAGAGGGATGCCAGAAAGAAAACAGCCCACTGAATCCTTTAAAACCCCTTTTATATCAATGCAATATATACAAAACACTCTTCTTTGTTACTATACAATGTTGAGTAACTGCATTATTAATTTACTCACCATTGTATAGTGAATGCTATATAATGTTGAGTAATTGGGATTAGTTTTTATTTCAGGTGAAAGGGGAGATGGTGGAGAAGGAAAGTCTTGATGATATTGAAAAAAAACTATGTGAATCTCTCGGCTCGGGCATAAAAGAATGGCAGGCTATTGCCCTGCTCCTGAGCAAAGTGGAACAGGAAAAGCTCTGGGCTGCCAACAAATACCATTCTTTCAGTGCCTGGCTTGAGTCTCTGCCAGGTAAACTTCAGGTCAGTATTGGCTGGCTCTGGAGAATTCACAAAGCCTCTAAATGCATGGTGTCGATGCACCTTAAAAAATATCCTGATGATGAAGGTAGCTTTGAAAAAATCCGGGAAAAGTATCCGAGAACCAGTGCAACCGCTCTGGAGTATGCGAGTAAAATCGCCGCACTTAATCCCCCTCAGGAAGTTTACCAGAATATAGAAGTAGAAGTGCTGGGTGGTACTGCCAGCGTCACAGTCCTAAAAGAAAAATTTAAGCAGTATTCTCTGGCGGCCCAAAGCCGCTCTAACTTCGCCCATCTGCTGGCTTCCTGTTATGAACTTCCGTTTCTTTCAATTGTTAAACTTGGCCACAAAGATGGACCCCTTGAGAAGCAAAAAACAACCACCCAGAAAGTAACTGCTGACCTTGCTCCGGGGAGTTTGGTTGATCTGGTGGTAACCATCCCCCAGCTCGATGATGTTCCCGTAATTTGCGGGGTGATCACACAGGATAAAGTAAACAGCAGATCTTTCGATACCAGGATATTTGACCGGGTATTTTTCCTTTGCGATTTGAAGGACCGAACGGAACTTGAGCGGGACGATATCGACCGGATCAGAATTGACATTGCTGGGAAAAAATTCCGTCTGGAACAGGCAAGTAATGCCAGAAAAACTGATCTGAGTCAAAAACTGGCTCTCTGTGCCAGACTTTACGGTTCCACACTCAATAAGCAACAAATAATGATCGGATAGACCCCCTCTTAGAGGGGATAAATTTCAGTCCATTCCGCAATATCTGTGAGGTGAAGCACCAGCCTCCTTGATTGCACATGAAGTTACCTCGCCAAAGCTAAATCCCTCAATTCTTTCATAGTTACTCAGCGCCCATTTGAAAGTCTTCAAAAGCGCTTTTTTTGGTTCCCTGTAACTGATGGCCCTGGGCAGGTTATTCTGGTCTTCCTTATCCTCAATCGAATAGCTATCAATATCAAATCTGCAGGCCATTTTTTCGTTAGAAACCTTAACAGTCCTGTAATTTTCTTTCACATATTTTTTCAGGAATTTTTCCAGAAATTCATAGGCCTTTTCTGCATCTGAGATGGTAATCATCTGGGGCATATCTCTGTATAGACAGATTCCAACTTTTTCGCCCTGAAAATGGATCCTCACCCAGCTCATTCTTTCGTCATGAAAGGTGATGGTATAGAATGACCAGGAACGTTTACCTTTCCCCTCACAGTCCTTCCGGCAACTGGCAACCACAGGACTGACTTTTTTAAGATTTTTTCGGATCATTTCCTGCAGATCTGCAACCTTCTTTAGTTGTTCTTCTTTTTGTTTTTGCTGCTCCGGATCAAGCTCCTTTGCAAGAGCATCAGCCTTTTTTGAGTAAGCTTCAGCCTTAGATTCCAGATACTCAGATTTTCTGGAGGCGGCCACAGACTGACCCATAGCCCGGTTGATTTTTTCGATATCCCGGCGGTGCCTTTTTTCTGAGTGGTGCCCCACCAGAACAGGCTGGCCCATCGGAATCGCATCGGCAATATATTTCGATCGCTCGTAAGCCTGTGTTGACTGCTCTCTGGCCCGATCTGCCCGGCACAGGGCTGTTTCAGATTTCTCATTCAGATACACAACCAGAGCCTGCTTATATTCTTCCTGATCCTGGTCAGCAATTTCTACTTTCATCTGTAATCCGGTTCCATGCAGCTTCATGGCAACCTTAAAAAGGCGGTCAAAGTTAGGCTGTTTTCCAACAGTATTCAGGAGCCCCCAGTATTGTTGCCTGGGCTTCCAGCGCAGGCCAGCTGCTTTCAATTTTTCCTTGTATCTTCTCGTTTCACCTTCAACGTGGGTGCCCATATCAGGATTGTGAATAACTGCCAGGTCATAGGC
>Ga0163110_10001830_pt1 | contig 10851 bp, 8 predicted proteins | sample CRUFie1St17metaG_FD_108703 | JGI IMG/M metagenome (GOLD analysis project Ga0163110, IMG submission 108703) | Marine microbial communities from the Costa Rica Dome - CRUD Field 142mm St17 metaG | ecosystem: Environmental > Aquatic > Marine > Oceanic > Photic zone | place: Costa Rica: the Eastern...
AAAATCATAAAGGCTTTTTTCTAACCTCTCCCACAAATTTAATTCTTGTAATATTATTTTTGTAGAGTTAGTGACAATATAAACTTTTTCTTTATATTTACTTGTGTAATTTTGGTTTATTAAATCATTAATATAAATCTTGAAATTATATTTAGATAAAAATAGAGCCAATAAAAGAGATTCAAGATTTGATCCATTTATTTTTATTGTCTTATATCTATCCATTTCTTAATTTAATTTATTTTTATAGATTGAACAAATTTCTTCAAATGCAGGTCTCAAAAGAAATGGATAATCTCCTATCCATAAGTTCAAATCAGGAAGCCATGCATCTGTTAAAAAAAGATTTTTTTGAAAGTTTCTATTATTTGATGAAACTAAGCATCTTATTCTAGAGCCAATTTGTATTTGTGAATGTTTATTTTCCATGGGGAAACTTAATTTACTTAAATATCCATCTTCGTCCTCTAATTCGAGGACTAACCAGGTTCTCTTCTTTTCAATAAGTTCTAAACGACCATATCTATTAGTCTGTTCTCTCGAGGCCTCAATTTTTTCAGTTTTATATATATCACAAATAAATCCATCAAAAATAGAAAAAAATTTATTTTTTCTGTAACTTAAATTTTTTCTACTAGCCTCTAAGATTGGCCCCCATAAAATATATAAAAAGAAAAGAACACACATTAACAACCATAATGAATATGTTTGATTCCTATCTTGGCTAACGCTAATAAGAAAAGTTATTACACCCCCAATAGAGGAGATAATTAACCTTTGTAAGATTTTCCTAGGATCTCCTAATGCATATTTAAATTGGCCACCTGTAGCAACTGATGGAATTAATTTAGAAACTTGACTTAAACTAAGTGGGATAAGCATTTCAAAAAATTATTTTTTCAAGGCCGTATACAAGGGAATCAAAATTCCCTACTTTTTTTATAGCTGCGATTACTCCTGGCATATATGCTTTTCTATCGATTGTATCGTGCCTTATTGTGTATGTTTCTCCTGGCGAGCCCATCATTACTATTTGATGAGCTAACAACCCAGGTATTCTTATAGAATGGATATTAATACCAGAATCTCTTACTCCTCCTCTAACTCCTTTCAATGATTGCGATTCATTAATATTTGAGGAATTAAACTTTTTCGGATACTCCTCTATCATTTCTGGCGTTTTAATACAAGTTCCACTAGGAGAATCAGCTTTTTGGTTATGATGCATTTCGATTAATTCAATATTATCGTAAAACTGTGCTGCTACAGATGCAGCTTGCTGAAGAAGTACCATCCCTACAGAAAAATTTGGAATGATAGCTCCACCAATAAAGGCTTTTTGAGAAAAAATTGTAAGATCATTTATTTGTGATGGTGTTAATCCAGTAGTTCCAATGACTGGTGATACTCCATAAGCTATAGCAGCACGAGTGTTTTCATATACAGAGTTTGGATGAGTGAAATCTACCATTACTGGTTTTTGGCTTAAATCCCTACAATTTTGACTAATAGTACACAAACTCGCTTCTAGATCATTTGATATGAATAAATTAGAATCTGGGATATCAATAACATCAGAAATATTTTTACCATTATTTGATTCGTTTAAATCAACAACTCCAACCAATTCACAATCAGGAGAATTTGTAACAGAATTTACAACTTCCTTACCCATTTTACCTAATGCTCCAGAAACAAGTACTGGTATACGATTTTTAGAATTTTGTGTCATTTGATTAGAAATTTTTGTTAAAAAGGATGTTACACGCTATTTATATTGCACACAATAACGTCAAATCAACCGTAGGCTTGTAAGAAATACTTAAAGAAAAACAATGTTTACGCAGGTCCGCTCAGCAAACCGCAGAGTACTTCCTGCCGAGGATAACAAACATAATATTGTTATTAAAGCAGTATATGTTGTCCTTGAGCCACAATACCAAAATTCACTAACCGAAGCCGCCAAAGCAATAAATATTGCTAATGGTCCTATTGGGATAGATCTATCAGGATATTTAATAGAAGAACTTAGAGATGAAAAAAACTATAATGATTTCACTGACGATGTTTCAAAAGCAGATATATTTATCGCTTCATTAATATTTATTGAAGATTTAGCTCAAAAAGTTGTTGAAGCAGTAAGTCCTTATAGAGATCAGCTAAAAGCTGCAGTCATATTCCCCTCTATGCCAGAGGTTATGCGATTAAACAAATTGGGATCTTTTAGTATGTCCCAATTAGGGCAATCTAAAAGCATTATTGGAGATTTAATTAAAAAGAAAAAAGAATCAGAGGGAGCAAGTTTCCAAGATTCGATGTTAAAGCTTCTAAACACATTACCTTCAATATTAAAATATCTGCCTATTGAAAAAGCGCAAGATGCAAGAACTTTTATATTAAGTTTTCAGTACTGGCTTGGAGGAACCACAGAGAATCTCAAAAATTTGCTTTTAATGTTGGCTGAAAAGTATGTAGTTAGTGATGAAATAAAAAAGGATCTAGAGGAGTTAAAAATTCAAGATCCTGAGACATTTCCCGACCTTGGTATATGGCATCCAATGGCTCCAAAAATGTTTGAGAGTTTAAATGAATACCAAGACTGGAATAATAATAGGAAAGATATTGATTTTAATTCAGATTCAAATCCTACTATAGGTCTAGTATTACAAAGGAGTCATATAGTTACAGGAGATGATGCTCATTATGTAGCTGTAATTCAAGAACTTGAATATCGTGGTGCCAAAGTAGTTCCTATATTTTGTGGCGGTCTTGACTTTTCAAAACCTGTAAATGAATTTTTCTATGAAACAGATAATAAAGACAAACCAATTGTTGATGGAATAGTTTCTTTGACCGGTTTTGCTTTAGTTGGCGGTCCTGCAAGACAAGATCATCCTAAAGCAGTCGAGGCATTAAAAAAACTAAACAGACCATATATGGTTGCATTACCTCTTGTTTTCCAAACAACGCAGGAATGGGAAGAAAGTGATCTTGGTTTGCATCCAGTGCAAGTCGCATTGCAGATAGCAATACCGGAATTAGATGGAGCTATTGAGCCAATTATTCTATCAGGCAGAGATGATGCCACAGGTAAAGCTCATACACTTCAAGATAGAGTGAATGTCATCGCCGAAAGAGCAATAAAGTGGTCCACCTTAAGAGTTAAAAAAAGAGATGAGAAGAAATTAGCGATTACTGTATTTAGTTTTCCTCCTGACAAAGGGAATGTAGGAACTGCTGCTTACTTAAATGTATTTGGTTCGATCTACAGAGTTCTAATTGAGATGAGAGAGAAGGGGTATCAAATTACAGATTTACCAAATTCTCCAAAAGAATTAATGGAAAAAGTTATCAATAATCCTGAAGCAATAGAGGGATCACCTGAACTAAATATTGCTCACACAATGACGGTTAAGGAATACGAAGAATTCACACCTTACTCTAAAAGACTAGAAGAAAATTGGGGTAAACCTCCAGGAAATTTAAATAGCGACGGTCAAAATCTTTTGATTTATGGAAAACACTTCGGTAATGTATTTATTGGAGTACAGCCAACTTTTGGATATGAAGGAGATCCAATGAGACTTCTTTACTCTAGGAGTGCAAGTCCTCATCACGGCTTTGCGGCTTATTACACTTATGTAGAGAAAATTTGGAAAGCAGATGCTGTCCTTCATTTTGGTACGCATGGTTCTTTAGAATTTATGCCTGGTAAACAAATGGGTATGAGTGAGACTTGTTATCCAGATTCTCTTATTGGTTCATTACCAAATCTATATTATTACGCAGCTAACAATCCTTCCGAAGCAACTATTGCTAAACGTCGAGGATATGCTTCAACGATAAGTTATTTAACACCTCCTGCTGAGAATGCCGGGCTTTATAAAGGTCTTAAAGAACTAAGTGAACTAGTTGGTTCGTATCAACAACTTAGAGAAAATGCTAGAGGTATACAGATTGTAAATTCAATTGTAGAAACAGCTAAACAGTGCAATCTAGATAAAGATGTAGATCTTCCAAAAGGTGAGGCATCAGAAATTACTTTAGATGAAAGAGATCTTTTTGTTGGAAATATCTATAAGCAATTAATGGAAATTGAGAGTAGGCTTTTACCTTGCGGTTTACACACTATTGGTGAGGCACCTACAGCTGAAGAAGCCGTAGCAACACTTGTTAATATAGCCTCACTTGAAAGGGAGCAAGAAAATCTTAGATCCTTACCTGGTCTATTAGCTGAATCTCTTAACCTAAAAATTGAAGATATATACAAAGGGAATAATGCGGGAGAACTTAAATATGTTGAATTAAATGAAAAAATAATTAAAACATCTAGAGAAGCAATTTTTGCGATGGTTAACTCTCTTAAAATTGTTAAAGGAAGAGTATATTTAGAAAAGTCAATTATTTCAAGATTATTTGAATTTTTAAAAATCTTTGGATTAAATATACCAACACCTTGGTACAGAGTATGCAGCTTAAATGGTTTTAAGGAAATTGATCAAAAAGAATTAAAAAAGCTATTTGATTATTTACTTTTCTGCTTAGAACAAGTGTGCGCAGATAAAGAGATGGATAGTCTTATTAAGGCATTAGATGGTAACTATGTAATTCCTGGACCCGGTGGAGATCCTATACGAAATCCAGGTGTTCTTCCAAGTGGAAAAAATATACATGCATTAGATCCTCAATCAATCCCAACGACTGCAGCGGTTGCAGCTGCAAAAGCAGTAGTTGATAAATTAATAGAAAGACAAAAAGAGGAGCAAGGCAAATGGCCTGAAACAATTGCTTGTGTATTATGGGGAACTGATAATATCAAAACTTATGGAGAATCACTTGCACAAATACTTTGGTTTGTAGGAGTTAAACCAAAACCTGACTCTGTTGGAAGGATTAATAAACTAGAGTTAATCCCTCTTGAAGAATTAGGTAGGCCTAGAATAGATGTAGTAGTCAATTGCTCAGGTGTATTTAGAGATCTATTTATAAATCAAATGGCTTTAATAGATCAAGCTGTAAAATTAGCAGCTGAAGCTGATGAACCTCTTGAATCTAATTTTGTTCGTAAACATTCTATTGAACAATCTGAGAAGGAAGGAACATCTTTAAGAGAGGCCTCTGCGAGGGTTTTCTCAAATGCTAGCGGTAGCTATAGCTCTAATGTAAATTTAGCTGTTGAGAACTCGACATGGGAAGAAGAGAATGAATTACAAGAAATGTACTTATCTAGAAAAACATATGCATTTAATTCAGATAATCCAGGAGAAATGAATCAGAAAAGAGATGTTTTTGAGTCTGTAATGAAAACAGCAGACGTAACATTTCAGAATTTAGATTCATCAGAGATTTCTTTAACAGATGTTAGTCATTATTTTGATTCAGATCCCACAAAATTAATAAAAACACTTAGAGATGATGGCAAAGAACCAAGTAGTTACATTGCAGATACAACTACTGCAAATGCTCAAGTAAGAAGTCTAAGTGAGACGATTAGGCTCGATTCAAGAACAAAACTTCTAAACCCCAAATGGTATGAAGGAATGTTGAAATCTGGCTACGAGGGAGTTAGAGAGCTTTCAAATAGGCTAAATTATACCCTTGGATGGAGTGCAACTAGCGGTCAAGTTGATAATTTTGTATACGAAGAAACTAATGAAACATTTATAAATGATGAAGAAATGAGAAAAAGGTTAATGGAATTAAATCCTAATAGCTTCAGAAGAATAGTTGGAACTTTGCTAGAAGTAAATGGTAGAGGTTATTGGGAAACTTCAGATGAGAATATAGAACAATTGAAAGAGCTATATCAGGAAGTTGAGGATAAGATAGAAGGAGTAAAAGAGTGATTTACTAATTTCTGTAAATTACATCTGAAACTTTTAATATCTGCCTATTTAGCCCTACATTATGAACTCTAACCATATCTATACTAGATTGAGAACAAAAGCAACTTATTGCTAATGAGCCTATATCTCTATCTTTAGGTTTATTTATATTCAATATTTCACCAATAAATCTTTTTCTAGAGGCTCCTATCAATATAGGAAATCCTTCCTTTTTGAATTTTCCTATATTTTTAAGAATGGAAATATTTTGTTTTGTATTTTTTGAAAAGCCTAGACCAGGATCCCAAATAATATTTTCTTTACTTATATTTTTATTCAATGCTTTATTTGTTAGTTTCTTTAGACTTAAAATAATGTCATTAGTTAAATCTTTATATTCTGAGAGTAAATTCATATTTTTACTATTACCTCTACTATGAGTTATGACAAAGGGACATTCAAAATCTGCAACTACTTCTAAAATTTGATTATCTCTTCTGCCTCCTGTAACATCATTGATCCAGCTAGCTCCATTATTAAGGGCTGCAAATGCAACATCTGAATTAAAAGTATCAACAGAAAATAGTTGTTCTGGGAAAATTGACTTTAATTCTTTTAACACTGGAATAAGTCTTTTTATCTCTTCAGAGGAACCAACTTCATTTGCTCCTGGGCGAGTGCTTTGAGCTCCAATATCAATAATATCTACACCTTGTGAGATAAACTCTGTAGTTCTATTTACAGCATCATTTATAGATAAATAATCTCCTCCATCACTAAAAGAATCTGGGGTTACATTTAATATACCCATAATTGAGGTGACTTTACCCCAATTCTGAGGCCAAACAGTAGGAGAATTATTATTTATAATTTGCAATTCTCGCAAAAGAGATAGGATCTAAAGAGGCTCCGCCTACTAAAACACCATCTATATTATCCATTGACATAATTTCATCAATATTATTTGGCTTAACAGAGCCCCCATATTGGATAATAACGTCGTCATAACCTATGAGATTTCTTATTAAGGAACAAATTTTATTAGCTTCTTTTGCTTCACATGTCTTACCAGTGCCAATAGCCCAGATTGGTTCGTAAGCTACTATTAGGTTTGAGGGATTTGTTCTTTCTAATCCTTGTTCCACTTGTCTTGTTATAACTCGTTCAGCTTCTCCTTTTTCTCTTTGCTCTAAAGTTTCTCCAACACATACAATTGGCGTTAGTCCATTTGATTGAGCAGAAATAGCTCTTTTATTAATTTGCTCATCACTTTCACTAAAATATTTTCTTGGTTGACTATGCCCCACTATTGCATATTTAACCTTATGCTCTAAAAGCATTTCAGGAGAAATTTCAGCTGTAAATGCTCCTGAATCTTCCCAATGAATATTTTGACTGGCAATGTTGAGATACCGAAAATTTGAAGAATCTGAAAAAGTAGAAATAGCTGTGAATGGTGGCGCTATAACTATTTCTCTATCATTATCTATCCCTTCAATCAATGGAATGAATTCATTTAGGAATTTCTTTGTACCTGCACAAGTCATGTGCATTTTCCAATTACCAGCAATTACAGTTTTTCTCACAAATTATTTAGTCCAAGAAAATTATATTAATATAAACCACGTCTCATTTGTTTGTATTCTCAAAGATTATTTCATTTTTTAGAAACATAACTTTATCTCCATGAGTTAATTTTCTTCCTCTTCTTTTCTCTATCTTCCCATTTACTTTAACTTCTCCAGCATTTATAAAATGTTTTGCTTCACCACCAGATGAGACAAGATTATTCCATTTTAAAAATTGATCTAATTTCATAGTTTTACAAATCCTCAGGTGTTGATAAAGTTAAATAAATAAAATAATTAAATTCTTGGGTTTAATACCATCAATCAAACCTTATCTTCCAAGGCTAAGCAAAGGCTTTTTTTGCATGATAATTTACGTTTCATGTTGGCCTATCTTGGCTTACCTTGCAGGGAAATTAATACCTGCTATTGGTGCAGGAGATTTAGAGAAAGTATCAAAAATAATTATAAAATCTTTAGGTGTTTTTTTAATTCAAAAATCAGCACAATATGGTCAAGATGTTTTAATAGCAAAACCATCCTTAGAAATAAGTGAAATTATACGTATTAATCTTTTTTCAAAAATACAAAAAATTAAAATAGATTTTATTGAAAAATTATCTGCTGGAGATATAACATATAGGCTTACAGAGGATGCAGACAGGGTAAGTGAGGTAATTTATAAAACCATTCAAGATTCATTACCTTGCCTATTACAGTTAATTGCAGTGATCTTTTATATGTTTTATTTAGATTGGTCGTTAACAATTTCAAGTTTTATTTTAGCGCCACTTATAATTCTTTCAATAAATAAATTTGGAGCTAACGTACTAAAAGCATCTGAGAGAAGTCAAGAATCGACAAGTGACTTAGCTAGTTTGTTAGGTGAATCAATAAATGGGATTACAACTATAAGAGCATACGCTGCTGAAGACTGGATAAAAAATAGATTCAGAAATCAGCTGAATGTAAATAAAAAAGCAAAATATAAAACTCTAAAATTGTTAGCCTTACAGCATCCCGTTGTAGGTTTCATAGAAGCTTTTGGCATTTTAGCAATATTAGCCTTAGGTGCTTTTCGAATCAATACAGGTTTGCTTGATAGTGAAGAATTTAGTAGTTTTTTTGCTGCAATATTAATGCTTATAGATCCCATAAGTCACTTGACTACAAATTTCAATGACTTTAAACAAGCTGAAGCATCACTTAAAAGATTAAAAAAAATTAATTTAGAGCCTATTGAAATAGATTTAGAAAATGCCATAAATTTAAAAAACATTTCTGGCAAAGTTGAATTTAGAAATGTAGATTTCTCATATAAAAATGATTTAGAGGCTTTAAAAAATATAAATTTGAAGATCTCAAAAGGTGAAATAATAGCATTTGTGGGTGCTTCAGGTGCTGGAAAAAGTACAATGATGGCTCTAATTCTTAAATTCTTAAACCCTAAAAATGGAGAGATTTTTATTGATGATGAGAATATATCAAATATAACCACTAAAATAATAAGATCCAACATCGCGATAGTGCAGCAACAGCCTTTTCTGTTCTCTGGAACAATTAAAGATTCAATAAATATGGGAAGAAATTACAATGATGAAGATATTAAGAATGCAGCGAAAATAGCAAATGCTCATGATTTTATAAATAAATTACCAAATAAATACGACACCGTTATAACTGAAAGAAGTTTAAACTTTTCTGGTGGTCAAATTCAAAGGATAGCTATAGCAAGAGCTATCTTAGGAAATCCATCTATTTTATTGCTTGATGAGGCTACTAGTGCGCTAGATGCAGATTCAGAAGCAGAGGTACAAAAGGGCTTAAATCAAGCGATGAAAAAACGAACAGTAATAATAATTGCACATAGATTATCAACAACCCAAGGGGCAGATAAAATAGTTGTATTTGATAAAGGGAAAATTTCAGATATTGGAACACATTTTGAACTCATAAAAAAGAAGGGAATTTATAAAGATTTATGTGAAAAGCAATTAATTAATAAATAAATTTATATTAAGATAGTTCTATTATGAATAATAAAGACTCTAATACTAAAAAAGCAATTCTTACTTTTGAAGGAAAGAAATACTTAATGGATGATCTACCAGATGAAGTAAAAGATATTATTAAAAGTCTACAAATAGCCGATGCTCAATTAAAAATGCATGAGGATAATTTAAAGTTAATTTCTCTTGGAAGAGAAAGCCTAACAAATACTCTAAGAAACAAACTAGAAAAATTAAATTGAAAAGATATTAATTATGTATTTCTTGTAATGAAAGTACTTCAATTGAATTAATTCGAAGAGACTTTATAGCTTTTATTGCTGCTTTTGCTCCTGGAATTGTTGTAAATGTTGGTACATTATATTCAAGAGCTGCTCTTCTTAAGTAAGCGTCATCATATAAAGCTTGAGAATCAACGGGGGTATTAATAACTAATTGAACAAGTCCAGATCTAATCATGTCTTCAATATTAGGTCTGCCCTCATGTACCTTTAAAACCCTCTCTACTGAGATTCCAAGATTTGTCAAATAATTTGAGGTCCCCTCAGTAGCAATTAATTTAAAACCTAAATTTTTTAAATCATTAGCAATTTCAAAAAGATATTCTTTATCTAAATCGTTGGTAGAAAGAAATGCTACTCCTTCTGAAGGCACTCCATTACCTGCTGCAAGCTCAGATTTTGCATAAGCCATCCCAAAATCTTTTGCCAAGCCCATAACTTCACCTGTCGAGCGCATTTCAGGGCCTAATAAGGTATCTGAACCTGGAAATTTTTTAAATGGAAGAACAGCTTCTTTAACAGCTTGAATTGTTGGTTTTATTTCTTTTGTAAATTTTAAATCCTTTAATAATTTCCCAGCCATTAATTCTGTAGCAATTTTTGCTATTGGCTTACCTATTGCTTTGGAAACGAAAGGTACTGTCCTTGAGGCTCTTGGATTTGCCTCTAAAATAAAAACATTAGAATTTCCATCTTTTGTTTTCTTAACTGCATATTGAAGATTTATTAATCCAACAACATTTAATTCTAGAGCAATAGATTTAGTCCATGCCCTAACGGTTGATAATGTCTCATCTGAAAGAGATACAGAAGGTAAGCAGCATGCTGAGTCTCCAGAGTGTATTCCAGCAGGCTCAACATGTTCCATCAATCCAGCTATTACCACTTCTCCATCTTTATCACATAAAGCATCTACATCAATCTCTATTGAATTACTCAGATATTGATCTAATAAAATCGGATGATCAGGAGAGACCTTAACAGCTTCATTAATATATCTCAATAATTCATTCTCTGTCTGAACTATTTCCATTGCTCTACCTCCTAAAACATAAGAGGGACGAACAACCAATGGGAAGCCAACTCTTTTGGAGACCTGAATAGCCTCAGATTGATCGCTAGCTAAACCATTTTTAGGTTGACGGATATCAAGTTTATTAAGAATTTT
>Ga0163110_10001832_pt1 | contig 10849 bp, 7 predicted proteins | sample CRUFie1St17metaG_FD_108703 | JGI IMG/M metagenome (GOLD analysis project Ga0163110, IMG submission 108703) | Marine microbial communities from the Costa Rica Dome - CRUD Field 142mm St17 metaG | ecosystem: Environmental > Aquatic > Marine > Oceanic > Photic zone | place: Costa Rica: the Eastern...
AATAAAATGAATTCCCCTTTTGTTCTAAGGGAAGTTTTGATGATGAAGGTAAGAGAATAAGACTTTAAATATAGAAATAAATCAACAGTATTTATAAAGGAATATATAGATATGTTGCTGTTGGTTGTTATTTATGTATTGTTGATAGTATGTATTACCATTGTTATTAGTTATATTAGCTATTAAATACATTGAGTACAGGTTATCATTGATGATAACAATTGGTTTATACTCTTTAATGGTTGATGTTGATTTATTTGTAGATTTGGGTGGTATTACTTAATTTCGTTCTATTTTTTACTGGATATTACTGTTGATTAGTTTGTTTCATCCTGCAGTAGTTGTCATTCATTTTATTATTGTTTGAAGATTTTGTAATGTCAACAATATCTATAGCAGAGCAGTAATATGAGGTTGAGATTGCTTATTTTGTTTGATTTTGAGCATTCAATGGAATATTTAATTTTGTTGGGTTTGTGATGGTTTGTGCAAAGCAATAATGATTAAGTACACAAATAATTCGGAAGTGAGCAGTTATTATTCCATCGTTGTACAAATTGATTGAAAAGTTCATTATTGCTATTGTGCAGAACAAGCTGAAAGTAGTTGACATTAAAGTCAAGTAACAGTTTTAATAGCTTAATGACAATGCTGTCGTTAGTTTCACTTAGATCAGAGGATGTCAATGGACTTGAATTAGAATGCAATTTTGTGGAATTGAATTATAATTTGGTGTTTGTGAATGAAAAATGAATGGAAAAGGGAATGGAGATTGTTGAGTTTCTCATGGACATCGCAAAGTGATTAACGCTGAATATCATAATGATCCTGACATTCCCTGTGAATGGATTAAACTGTGCGAACAATGATTACCAGTTATTCTCATATCACGTCCCATGGTTATCAGATGCATTTGGAAATGATTTATATGCTACTGAATTTGATGCAATTTCAGATTTTGACATTGACAGATTACGCTCAGGTTGATATCCGCCTCTTGGGCCTCATGTAACTGACAGTATGAATGTATGTGATTCTGATAACTGTATGATGGAACAATGTTATTGAGTTTATACCAATGTTTAGGCGATGTAGTATTAGTTTGAGTTGTCTTAGTTCTATCCCGTGATCCTGCATACCATATACAGAGGGTATAATTTCAAGATGAGTTTGTGTGGTTGCAGCAGATCATGTTTGCATTGACAGTGCATTCAGGAGTTCCTCAAACAGTGCCTCATATCCTCAGATTGTACCATAAGCATGTAAACGTTGCCCTGCGATATAAATGTTACAATGCAAGTTTCGAACCTTGCTCTGTATTGTATGTACAACGGTAAAGTCAGGCAAATTTTCGTCTTTCAGTGCCTCAGATAGTATGAAGGTATAAACCTTGCGCCAATCTTTCATTATTTATGGTGATCATTGTGGAGATTACCATAAGAACTTACTCAATATATATTGTATATATGTTAACTGGTCTTTGAAAAGTAAGCTGTGTGACTGAAAATCAACTTTACATTTTAGAGTCAATCATAATGTCCTTTGGAGAACCAGAACCAAAAAGATCAAAAAGCACAAAAGAAGAAGAAGAAGAAAATGAAATAACAAAAATAAAAAAGTGTATTTTAGAAAGCATTGATTACATGATTCCTCATGATATTGCTAAAGAAATTGCAGAATTTAGTCAAGGTACAGATATTGAATGTGATGATTGTCGAGAAGACGTTGCAATTCGTCATTGCCAAAATTGTGGATGGAATTATTGTCGATTATGTGTAGATCAACTTTGTGAGCCAGGGAAACATTGTTATCATTGCACTAAAAAAGAATTGATTATTAAATGTTGGAAATGTCAGATGGACGATGAAGACCCATTCACATCAGCATTATGTTTGGAATGTGATAAAGATGGGAAATATAAGGAAAATACATATTTTTGTAATATATGTCAGAAATATGAATGTGATCCATGTTTTCAAGCAGAATGTTTATTTTGGGAATGTGATCATGAAGGATGTTATCAAGCAATATGTGGTGATTGTTATAATGAAAATAGATGGTTATTTTGTAATTGTGATCGAAGTTGGTGTGATAAACATAAAGGATCATGTCGGGATTGTTATGAATGATTATTGGATTATTCAGGGTTAATGGTGGCTTTGTAATTGAGATAACCATTGAAGAGACAAACATAAATGTTGTATCAATATGACAGTGTGATAAGTTGAATGTTTTTCTTTTTCAGACAGTCTAAATTAATGTCACTTCAATTATTAATTTGAGTGCAATTATCTAGTTGAAATATTATCTTATACATAGAAATGTCAGAATCTACATTATCGGCGCCAATGCAACTCCCAACAATCATTCTATGTATTCCATCATTAAAGTACCCAAATGCTCTAAAATATTTGTATAAGTATGTTTATAAAGGACAAGATAAAGCGCATATTAATGAAGAAACAAATTCAGATACAGATCATGAAGAAATAGATTTAGATGCACAATATTATCATTCTATACAAACAGCAAAATCATCTGCAGTTTCACCAATGAGTGACGATGATTATGAGTATGAATATCAAACAGAAACTATTGGTGATTGGGATTTTAAAAGTGATACTTCGTATGTTAGTAAAATTAGGTTTACAATCAAGAAAAAGGTGTCAATTATATTTTTTCCAGTCATCATTTATCGGGATCAAAAGTGGATAACACGAGAACAGAGTACAGATAAAATTATTAATAAATACTTTGAATACAAATATACTTTGAATACAAGAAAGATACACATTAAAGATGGATCGACAAATGATAAACCATCAAGTCCTGAAATTCATGATAAATATTTGAATAATGCACAGTTAGAGTTAGATATATTAAAGATTCATGTACAAGCAATGACAAATAAAATGAAGAAATTGACTCTACATTCCCGTTTTAATTTACCGCGCGATTAAATTGTAATATTGTTTGTTTTATTGTTAACTAATACAAAATATCCTATTCCTACAATTCCAAACCTTTGTTTTAATTGGTATTCTTGAATCAAAATCGGAACAATACTCCAATTGATCCGTAACTAATTATAAAACGTTACAATCTGTTTTCTGAAGATAATCATATTTAATCCAGATTCTACAGATTGATTGTGATTGCACACTCTATGTCAATTCTCATTTTAGAATTTGTATTGATTGTGATGTCACAATCTATGCCTGATTTGAGTATGATTGCACAGTCTATGTCAATTCTCATTTTAGAATTTGTATTGAGTGGGATGTCACAATCTATGTCTGATTGTGATGTCACAATCTATGTCTGATTGTGATGTCACAATCTATGTCTGATTTGATTGGATTGCACAGTCTATGTGAATTCTCATTTTGAAGTCTGTGAATTTTTAGTTCAAACACTCTACTTCACAGTCTTGATCATTACTCAAGACATCAAGTTATTTCATTACAAAATGAACGATAACAACCATAATAACAATCATAATGGAATAGCTCGTTCAAATCAATCATTATCCTCAATTAAGGTACCATTTTTTGAAATTTTTCCTAAAGAATCAGACAATGACAATGTATGCCAAAATTATAATAGTAACAATACAGCAAATCAACCAATAATTTATCACAATGATCATAACAATCACAATCACAATTACAATCAGAATCAGAATCACAATCACAATCACCATAACAATGCAATCGATCAAGAACCTCCACACAAACGACGTAGAATCAATTCCCCAATGTCATTTTCACAATTTCAACCAGCATTAGAGAATGGAGATGGAATGGTCATGAATTTGCCAAATCAGAATCCTACGACACAACCTACAAACCCTCCAAATCCAAATTTTACCACGCAGATGCAGACTGATTCACAAATGGAATTGATACATTATCGTTTAAAGCAATTTGCAGCATTGAAGAATCGTGATGGACTGATGTTGGATTTGCAAAATCAGATATCTACTGCACAGCCTGTTTCACAAATGGAGATGCTACGTTATCGTTTCACACAATGTCGAATACAGAATCGTGATGGACTGATGATGAATTTACAGAATCTTACATCCAATCTTACATTACATGATTTAGATACTACATCTAATATTGACTCTGAATCACAAGGATCAATGAGTACTGATTGCACTTCATCCAATTCCACTTCATTGTCATTATCATCGCTATCATCATCATCAACATCATCAAATTCAGATTATATGAGTGTCCGTAGAAATTGCGATCGATTACGAAAACAACGAGAAAGATCAAATGAGACTGCAACACAACGACAAAGACGATTACAGAAAGATAGAAATAGGAAGCGTTCCAAACGCAGGAAAATGAGCATTGAAGAAAAAATCATCCGTAACAGAGCCAAACAGTTAGCTATGCAACACAACAGAGGGCGAGGAAAATACAAAAATGCTGGCAAATTTCTAATGACTGGACCCGGATATTTCCAAGATTGGACTTGGGATGACGCACCAACTGAATTATTGCATTTGGGTGAACCAGATGTAGAATGTCCACATTGTGGTGCATTATTATGGGCAAGAGAAACACAATACGCCGGTAAAACCGTAAATGAGAAATTCTCGTTATGTTGTAGTAAAGGCAAATATAAACTTCAGGAATTAAAGGAGCCACCAAAAGTTTTGAAAGATTTATACGAAGATTTTTCTTCAGAAGAAGGTAAATATTTTCATCAACATATACGCCAATTAAATGCTGCATTATCAATGGCATGGTTACACTGCGACCAAGTCAGGTTCAAATCAGGAATAAGTGTATTTAAAATACATGGGCAAATGCACAACAAAATTCCAACAGTGGTACCAGACAACGGTAAACCTGAGGCCTTTGCACAAATCTATATTTTAGATCCTCATCTTCAAACAGAGCGAAGAGCAAACCTCAATGGTATATCGGGTAAAGATGGACAATATAAAGAAATAGCAAAGAAATTATTAACTAAAATTCAGGCCACGCTCATGGAATGCAATGGTTTAATTAAGTTATATCGCAGTGCGTTTGATGTAGCTCAGACGCAGGTTATTCCTGAAGTTGTAATTCAGCTTAAACACGGTATGAAAAATAAGCCCACAAGAACTTATAATCCACAAACTTGTATGGAAATAGCAGGGTTAATTCCTATCGGAGGTCAACCAGGTTACAATAAGATAGGAATTAATGTCGGCTTTAGAACAGGAGGAATGAAAAGAATGACAGAAACACATGCATTATACGAAGCCCTTCAATATCCATTGCTGTTCCCTTATGCTACACCGAGTTGGCCGATGAATATAAGAGTTCAAAAAAATGGTATGTATGTTCTACAATCCAATTTTATATATGCATACATTTTTTGATTTTATTCGTATATAGAAAACGTGACGCAAATGGAATACTATTCATATAGAATGATGTGGAGAAAGAATTCCTTCAATATTCTGCATCGTTCTCTAAGGTTATTCCAAGTATGGACTGTAGATATGTATGCAAAAATATTACAATGGAGAGTAAATCATGCACGAAATCATCAGGATCAATTAAGAGCAGATCTTTACAAAGGATTAGAAGATCAAATAGGTGCTGCAGATGCAGATCCGAATTACAAATTTGTTGGCAAAAAAGTCATATTACCTGCCACTTATTCTTATACTCCAAGATGGTATGATAGAAAATATAGAGATGCAATGGCAATAGTTGCAAAATATACTAAACCAGATGTATTTATAACTTTTACATGTAATGCAAAATGGCCAGAAATTACAGATAACTTAGAACATGGTCAAAAGGCTGTTGATAGACCAGATTTGACCGCTAGAGTATTCTATATGAAATTTTCAGAATTGATGAAGGATTTAACACAGAGACATGTATTAGGACCTGTTGTAGCATGGATGCACACTATTGAATATCAAAAAAGAGGACTACCACATGCTCACATTTTGTTAATATTTGATTCTGAATCAAAATTAAAGGATGCGTCAAAATTTGATGAGATTGTTACTGCTGAATTACCTAATAGGGAAACTCATCCTGAATTATATGATTTAGTAATCAAATTTATGGTACATGCACCATGTGAAAACAGATGTGATACATCATGCAAAAAAAATGGTCATCGTTGTAGTGCACATTTTCCTAAGGAATTTTCAATGTATACAACATCGTCAGAGGATGGATATCCAACATACACAAGAAGATCACCAGATAATGGCGGTTTTACAGGAAAGAAATATATGAAAGTAGGAAATGATACAAAGAATATTTGGTATCCTATAGACAACAGATACATTGTACCATATAATCCGAATTTATTGAAAAAATACAAAGCGCATATTAATGTTGAAATTTGTTGTAGCATTAAAGCCATAAAATATTTGTATAAGTATATCTATAAAGGACATGATAAGGCATGTTATACATTCAAAATCAATGGTGTGAAAGAAATTGATAGAGATGAGATCACTAGATATTTTGATGCATTTTACTTGAGTGGTGCTGAAGCTTGCTGGAAAATGTTTGGCTTCCCAATGCACTCGAGATGTCCAAGCGTTAATATATGCAAATTTCATTTACCGAAAGAACAATATATTTGCTATAAACCAGATTCTGATTTGAAAAAAGTATTAGATGATGAGAATAATAAAATTACTATGCTTACTGAATGGTTTGAAACCAATAAAAGAGAAAAAGCACAACCATTATCTATTAAAGCATTAGGAAAAAATATCCATGGAAAGCCACATCCACGAGCTAAAGAATTATTATTTCATGAATTCCCTGAACATTATTCATGGCATGGTGAAAGAAATAATAAACACTGGAAACGAAGATCAAGAAATGATAAAGTCATTGGAAGAATGCATAGATTATCTCCAAAATGTGGTGAACAATATTATTTGAGATTGCTTCTATTAAATGTCCGAGGTGCTACCGGTTGGGATGATTTATTAACAGTAGATGGAATAAAATATGATAAATTTAAAAAGGCAGCAGCTGCACTAGGTTTATTAAAAGATGATCAAGAATGGCATCGATGCATGCAAGATGCAGCAAAATGGAAAATAGGCGATCAATTATTACATTTATTTGTGACCATTTTGCTAAATTGTGAAGTTAGTGATCCCAAAAAATTATGGAACGAACAGAAGGTGAATATGAGTGATGATATCAGAAGAGCAATGGAGAACCCAATGCTAAATCCCAACATTGTATTGACTGATGAAGATATCCAAAATGAAACACTTTATAGAATCCAACAAATATTAAAAGCACATAAAAAAACATTGGAAGAGTTTGGTTTACCACCAGTCGGTCAGAGGTGTTCATACATCACTAAAAATAATCATATTAATTTTGAACTACAATCATATAACCCACGAGAGCAGGAACAATTTGCTAATAACAGTTATCAGTCAATGAATAAGGAACAAAAAGAAATCTATACGAATATAATTGATGCAATTTATGAAAATAATGGACCATCTCAACATCAAGTATTTTTTATAGATGCGTTAGGAGGTACCGGAAAAACATTTGTTGCCAAAGCCATTTTAGCAAAAATACGAAGTCAGAAAGACATTGCAATAGCAGTTGCTTTTTCAGGAATAGCTGCATTATTATTGCCAGGCGGACGGACTCTACATTCCCGTTTTAATTTACCATGCGATTTTAGTGAAACAACATACGCGGATATTAGAAGAGGATCTCCTCTTGCTCATTTGATAGAACAAGCGAAAGTCATTATATGGGATGAAGCACCAATGGCTCATCGCCATGTTATGGAGTGCCTAGATCGTACATTCCGAGATATCTTACAAAATGAGCAACCTTTTGGTGGTAAGAAGCTGGTATTAAGTGGTGATTTTAGACAAGTATTACCTGTCATTCCAAGAGCAGCAAGACCCGAAGTTGTAAATGCATGTTTAAATACATCTCAATTATGGCCTATGATAAAAGTTTATCATCTAAGAATTAATGAAAGAGTCAAAAGGAGTCAGGCAACTGAAACAGAAAAACAACAATTGCTAGATTTTGCAAATACATTGGAAGAAATCGGAGATGGAAAATATCCAATATGTAAAGAGCTAGGTCCTGATATGATCAGGATCCCAACTGACTGGTTATCAAAATCAAAAACAATTGATGAGTTCATTAACGAGGCTTTTCCCAATTTTCAACATGAGTGCACAAACAATGACTATCTTAGAGGCAGAGCCATTTTAACACCATTAAATAAACATGTATTGACAATTAATAATGAAATTTTAAAGAAGTTACCAACAAAAGAAGAACCTCCAATCGTCAGTATTGATGAAAACATACCAGATACCCGATTTAAATACGGTGAAGAAGATTTTAATGTTTTGAATCCATCATCATTACCTCCACATAAATTATATTTAAGGAAAAACGCAGTTATTATGATTTTAAGAAATTTAAACCCAGCACAAGGTGCATGTAATGGTACTAGATTAAAAGTACTCGATTTTACTGACAGATGCATCAAAGCAGTCATTTTGACGGGTCCAAAACAGAACGAAATTATGTTTATTCCGAGGATTAGGTTATATGCGGACAAAACCTCACCTATACCATTTATACGACATCAATTTCCTGTAAAATTAGCTTTTGCAATGACCATCAACAAAGCACAAGGACAAACTCTAGATTTTATGGCTTTATACCTCCCAGAACCAGTGTTTTCCCACGGACAATTCTATGTAGCATGTGGTAGAGTCGGTTCTAAACGTAATTTATCAATCTACGTAATGAATGGTAAAGGTCAAGGCTTCTTTGATGGATACGAAGGCATATATACTCGAAATGTTGTATATAAAGAAGTATTTAATAATGACTATGCAATCGAATTAGAAATGAATAATGACGAATCCACGGAGGATGAATCCACGGAAGATGAATCCACGGATAATGAATCGACACAAGATGATGATATTGATATGCCAACTAATTCGGAATCATCCGATGATGATATTGATATGCAAAGTAATTCAGGATCATCAAATGAACAATACAATAATGATTCATCACGTTCGATTGATTCAATCGATTCTGTTATACACAATCCACGGAAGATGACCCCAGAGCAAAGAAGACAAAGAGCATATGATAAAAGTGAAATGTCTGATTAATAATTGTTTCAAATTGTTTCATTTCAGAATTGTATAATGTAGTAATTCATAATGTTCTTATAACAGTTGACATGCAACAAGCATTCAAGTTTTAGACTTCAAAGTTTTGAAGGTAGCTAACATGGCAAACTTTAAAAGTGATATCCTCGATATAGCAACAAAAGGAATGAATCATCATAAACAAATGATGCTTGATTTAATTACAGGATACATAAAAGAACATCAAACAAGATACAAAGTAAAAGGCTGTTCAAGTTATATGACTGCGATTGTCACAAAATACTATCAAGGAAATGAAGAGATTCTCTCAAATAATAAAGAGAAAGCTGTATCATATGCTAATAAGAAACGAAAATCAATAAAAATACCAAATAACGGAGCGGAAATCATAAAATTATTTTTCAAAAATGAATGGAATACCAAATACCCAATTAACATCAAATGGAGATTATTTGCTATCACAGAGGATGGTGGGACCTTATTGAGTGTTGGATGTGATATTAAGAGACATAAAACAGGAGAAATATGTAAACAATTATTAAGTTCTGATTATTTTGTGAATCATTTTGATGTTGGTGATCAAATTGAATTATCAATTACCATAAAATCAGAGGAAATAAGAATGACGATGGAAATAAAACACAATTATGATATTGTAACAATACCTTTCAAAACAGAAAAGAATTATCGGACAGATTTAAAATGGAAATTGAAAGATGATTATATTGTAGTTCCAATCATTCAATTGGAACATGATGGACTTCAAAGAGGAATGGTCAATGGTACAGGATCAGAAATACATTTGATTTCTTACTCTGTGACATTTGATCATTAAAAAATGTTTTAAATTGCATCCCATGATGACATTAAATGTTACCATAAGTATAAAAATTACTAATCACTTCTCATGTTATCAATGATGATTCTCATATCATAGTTACTCGGATTTCTCCGTATTCTTCCAATTCAAGTCCCAAACTCTCAAAGCGTTGAATCACCTTTATAATTACAGATCTCTATTGCCATAAGTATTTTAAGTGTTATTAACTAATATAAGTGTTATCCTCTCAATTTTTATCTCATCGACAATGACTCACATATTTTATAACTGTTTGGATAATGCTCTTGCTGTATGAATTAATCCCAAACGATAGCAACAATCTCTAATCAAGCAAAAGATCAGTTGATGCAATTTAAATAATAATGTCAATCAACAATCAGTTAGCTGTAATATCATCAGTAGCAATATAACTATCTTTCCAAATTATTTTTACTCCTTTCTTTGAAGGTATTGTATCTTTTATATCTCCCTTGAAATACTCCAAAAAATTTTGTATTTGAGTAGATTCATAATAATGATGTTTATAATACGAAGGTTTCCATTTTACACGATATTTACGAACTCCTTTCTCCACAATCCAATCCTTATAATTAATGCTTTTCCAATGAAATTCTTCATCTCGATATTCTCTATTCGCTTCCTCTGTATAACTATTTCTATATGTACTAGATTTATCTCTAATTTTCCTACGAGGCATGTTCTAAATGTGGCTTACTTGAAACTCAGAAAACAACCACTTTTCTAACTCAAAACATCTCAAATCAAACCAACTTCGAACATGTCTAACAAGACCAATATACAGCCACCACAAAAACCACCTCTACCCATAC
>Ga0163110_10001834_pt1 | contig 10847 bp, 12 predicted proteins | sample CRUFie1St17metaG_FD_108703 | JGI IMG/M metagenome (GOLD analysis project Ga0163110, IMG submission 108703) | Marine microbial communities from the Costa Rica Dome - CRUD Field 142mm St17 metaG | ecosystem: Environmental > Aquatic > Marine > Oceanic > Photic zone | place: Costa Rica: the Eastern...
GATATTTTCCCGATGTTCCTCGCCGGCATGGTGGGCGGCATCCTGCTCATCATCACGTACACGAGCATCGGGTTGAGCCTCTCCAGCGTGTCCACAGGTCGCTTTTTCCCGGGGATCGGTCTGTTGGCCATCGTCTTTGGAACCAAGACCCTTGCCAGCATCGTGAAGAACCTCTTTGAACGTGAAATTCTCTACCTCATTTCTCCCTACGACTGCGTAGCGCATGTGGGTCAGGCGCTGATCGGCACCCAGACCACTTACGATCAGTATTCGTGGACTTATTCGCTGGTCGCTCTTGTGGCCATGAACGCCGTTGCGCTTTACGTGTTGGCCACCCGAGTGGCCTCGATGGAGGTGACACGCGAGTGATCCCGGACATGACGCAGCAAGGCCAAGCGGCACCGGAACCCGCAGCGACTGCGCCCAACGTACCCGTCGTGCTGTTCAACGGGGTCTCCAAATCCTACGGTCGAATCCATGCGGTCAGCGATATCACGCTTGGCTTGAGCGGCGGCGTCACCGGAATCCTCGGCATGAACGGGGCCGGAAAGTCGACGCTGTTCAAACTCCTGATGGGCAAACTCCGACCGAGCGCTGGTGAAGTCAAACTCTTCGGCATGAACCCGTGGAAAAACCCTGCACCCTACGCCAAGGTGGGTTTCGTACCCGAACACGAAAAAATGCACGATTGGATGACAGCGCTCGAATTTGTAAGCACCTTTGCTCGGTTACACGGCATGACGAGGAAGGAAGCCGAAAAAGAAGCGATTCGGGTGCTCGATTTCGTCGGTCTTAGCGACGTGGCCAACAAAGAAATTGGGAGGTTTTCCAAAGGGATGCGGCAGCGTACAAAAATCGCCCACGCACTGGTCAACGACCCGGAACTCATCATCCTTGACGAGCCCCTCCAAGGGTGCGACCCACTCGCGCGCACCACCATCATGAACGTGATCCGGGAGCTCGGGAAACTGGGACGGACCGTTCTCGTAAGCAGCCACATTCTCAACGAAATTGAGCGCATCACCGAACAAATTGTCATCCTGCATCAGGGGAAACTGGTCGCCCTTGGAAACCTCCATGCCATCCGGGAGCGGCTCGACCAAATCCCGCACACCATCCGCATCGTCGGGGAGGACGCACGGGGTCTTGCTCGGGACCTGTTGAACCATCCCGCTGTTTTTGGCGTGAGTTTTCCCAACGAAAAGGAACTCCTGATTCAGACCTACCATTTCGGCAAGCTCCATGCCGAATTGCCCCGGCTCATCGTCGAAAACAACCATCGCGTTAGCATCATTGACAATCCGGACGATGACCTTGAGTCGCTGCTGAACTACCTCGCAGGGGGAGGCGCATGAGCCAAGGACGCGAGGTTCCCAGCCTCTGGAGCGGTATGGACCGCAAGGCCCTCGCCATAGGCGAGTTTACCCTGAGGCAACAGCGCAAGCGCCTCTCGACGTGGGTGGTGTTGATCGTCGGTGTGGCGGCCATGGGCGTGCTGACCATGTTCTACATCGACGCCATGACGAGGGATTACGAAGCCATTGACAACGACGGTGATTCCTACGATTGGGACGGTGACGGCTACCCCAACGGGCAGGAAAGTCTCTACGGAACCGATATTTTTGATTCAAACTCCCACCCGGGCATTCTCGACCCGAGCGTGGTTCCAGACGACCCCAGCGTCTGGATCAACGAGGACGACTTCGACTGGGATGTGTTGGCCACCGGAAGCGTCGGTAAAGACGACAACGGTGACTGCGAGGTTGAATCAAGAACAGCCTCTCAAAAGGACGCCAACAACAACGGCATCCCCTGCGACATTCAACTGGTTTCCGAACGATGGAACCCCGGTGGCTTTGTCGTTCGCTCCGACGGCAACGTCGACGAAGACCCTGATGATGAAGCCTATGCGCTCGAGGCCATCCACCGAAGTTTCGTGCTGGCCATTGGAAAACTTGGGGTCGTGTTTTTGGTCGGCATTTTTGTTCCCCTTTTCATGGCGACCGGACTGATTCGAAACGAAATGACGTCGGGGACGATGCACTTCATGCTCGCCAAACCGATTGCGAGAGGGGAGGTCTTCCTGTATCGATTGCTCGGCTTCTACGCCATGGCTTGGGTCTACCTGACCGTTCTGATAGCGGTGTTGGCCATCATCACCGGCTTTGCCGGGCCGAGTGAAGGGTTCTTCCGACTTGACGACCTTGGGGTTTGGATGGCGGTTTGGCTGGGGGCGATTTTGGCAGTGATGGTGTACGGCATGTTGTTCTGCACCCTCGGTGTCATGTGGAAACACGGCATGGTCTTGGCCCTCCCGTTTGCGGCTTGGGAGCTGGGCATGATCTTGACCACGCTCGGTGCCCCCGATGCCTCCATCCTCCGGTTTTCCGTGATCGGGTGGGCCATGAACATCGTCGACGCCGGTGCGGCGTTGGCATGGTCGGATACACCGTTGTTCATCCAAATGGGCCTGTGGGGGGGCGGTAACGGACCCCTCGAAGGATCAGAGGCGCTCAATCTCTTCTGGTCCACACCGGGTCTGGGATTGGGTGCGCTGGGGACCATTATCGTCTCCGTGTTTGTTTTGGTGTTTCAAACGGCTGCCTGTTGGCTGCTTGGAAGTGCGCTGTTCAAGTCCAAGGAAATTGAATGAGGTGGAACCGTGACCGAACCCGCTGTGGAATCCTTCCAAGGTGATTTTTCCACCATGTGGAAGCTGGGAATTCGCGAACCCCTGTGGCACATGACGTGGGACTGGTGGTGGTGGCTGGTGATGATCGACGACCCCGAGGGCGAGCGTTGGGGAAAACAACTGATGGTGTTGTGGTCCACCAAGGACAACGACCGAGTTGAGGTGAACAACACGCCGTGGAAACCGAAAGGGCGCCCCGGGGTGGACGACCACGGCGGGATGGTGCTTGACGGCATGGTCTGCGCTTGGTGGTTTGACGGAACTCGCATGCATGAACCCTACATCAAGCGAACGTGCAACATGATCGCCATGACCGACGAACATCCATCGTGGCCCGCCTCCGGAACGGGAAACGGAGGAGGTGCCGTCGTCCCGCTTTTGCCCGACGACCTTTCCATGGGACTCCACAGCGACAAAGGGTCGTTTTGGCTGAACCTGCGAGGCGACAAGCAAGCGGTTGAGAGCGGTGCTCCTGCCTCCATGCAACTTTCGCTAACGCCGTGGAATCCCGCCATGTCGGTCGCTCGGCCGTCCACCGCCACCTATGCCGCCTCCATGGGCTACGACATCCTGCGGGTTCACGGAACCAAAGTGCAGGGGGAGATTGACGGGGAACACGTAACCGGTACGGCTTATTTTCAGAAGGTCTGTGTCCAGGCTCCATCACCGCCGTGGTATTGGGGCGTGATCCATTTTGAGGACGGCTCGTACATGGACTGGTTTCTCCCGCATCTTTCACCAACCATGACGGCCAGAACGCCACGTCCATGGAAAAAACGAGACATCCAGCACATTGCCCTATCGCAAGGTGGACTGTTCCACGATGCTAAGCACCAACGCACCGAACGTTTCGCCAGAGTCAAGGTGGAAAAAGTTGTTTCAAAACGCATCGAGGGCCAACACGGCCAAAACCCCGGCGCACCGCTTCCAAAATTCAACGTGCACATGTGGAACGGACGAACGAGCATCAAATTGACGGTGGAAGCCGTCGAGCGTGCGCACTGGCACTTTGACCAACCGACCCGCGGTGGTCTCTGGTCCCACCTCACCTACAACGAATACCCGCTTGACGTGACCCGGTTGGAAATCGTGGACGAATTCGGTCGCCGAACACGAGGCGACTACGGTTGGGCTCGGGGGAACGCAGAACATGCATGGGGTGTATTACACTGAAAAAGGCAGTCCTTCCGGGGGAAGTTATTTGATTCACTTGGTAGCATAGTCAAATGAGGACCCAGCATGAGCGAGGAACAGGCAGCCGAAGAAACGGCCGAGATGCCCGTCGAGGAGCCCAAAGAGGAGACCCCCTCCGATGACGCAGCGAGGGACAAATATCGGTTGATTGCTGGCGAAGAAATCCTCGAAAACGGTGTCGCTCGCCCCAGTACGCTGGCGTTCTTGGGGATGTACGTGCTTGGTGCTCTCGTTTTTGGCGTTCACATGTTGTTTCAAAACGGCATCAATCCTGCCGACGACGCTTCGTTTTTGCTGAAGTTCACGGCTAAACTCATCGAGGTCACGAGTTGGGAAAGCCTCCCGATTGGCTTTGTGTTGGTGATGGGGTTCCTCACGTGGGCCAACCGAATGCTCAACATTTCAACCTCAGGCCGCTGGGTGACCATGGCCATGCTCGGTGCGACCTTCCTGCCGCTCATCATCACGGCAGACAACCTCGTCGGAGCCATAGCAGGTTTGTTTGGAGCAGAGGAGGGGGCGTTTGATTTCATTCCGTTTGACACCTACAATTACCTTGTAGCAGGCCTCACGTTCACGCTTTTGTTTTGGGCGCTGACCTACAAGTATCAGCGAAGTTTTTCCTACGTTGTCACCACGAACGCCATCATCTATCATCACGCCTTTTTGCTTTCGCGTTCGCACCGACGAATCCTGTTCGATCGCATTTCTGAAGTGATGGTTGAGCGCACGCCTATGGGAACCCTTCTGGGATACGCCACCGTGACCATCATGACGGATTCAGGCGTTGGCCTGATGGAAGAAACCGTGGGCGTGAACGCCGGTGCCGGCAACCTTCCCGGAACGGGTGCCAATGCCGATGATTCCACCACCGAGAAGGTTCGAAAAGGGATCTTCCGATCGTTTTTCGCCTTTTTGACCTACCAGCGTACGACCCGTCGCGTCGACCATGACCCCCGCCACTGCTTCTACAAAATTCGAAAGTGGGAAGACATCAAAATGATGCTCAACGAGATGCACCGAAAGCACTCACAGTCAAACATGCTCGAGGACATCAAGAGCGCCCTTGCCAGCGAGGCAGAAGGCGAATCCTGAGACCAGCGGTGGTTGAGCGAGCCTTGAAAAGGCCAATCGGCTACGCAAGGCTGGAGAAGAGAACATGGTTGAAGAATTGTTGGAAAAGCCGATTGCTTTGTTCCGAGAAGGCGACATTGACGGGGCGCTCGAAGACCTGCAGGAGAAAATCGCTAACAACGCAGATGTCCCCCAGCTCCACCACATGTGGGCCGAATTTGCTAACATGAAAAACATGGACGCGCAGGACGACGTGATCCCGGGTCGAAAGATCATGAACGCCTACAAGAAGGCCATGGAACTCGACGAGGAGAACATGGAATACATCGCTGATTTTGCCTCCTTTGCCCTCGAATGCCGACGCATTCCGGTGGCCGTTAAGGAATTCCAGCGCTACGCCCGACGCCTGGAACTCGAAGACATTCCCGTGGACGAGGTGCTTTTCACCGCAAGCCGCAACCTCGTCGACGCCATTGAAGTGATGGACCCGAGCCGTCAAGCACCCATGATTCAACCCTGGCTCAAGCAAGCCCTCGAATGGGCCGTTGGAGCCTTGGGCTTCAACAAAGAAGAAGCCGTGGCCACCCTATCATCCGACGAATGAGGAGAGGGTGCTGTGACCGAGACGGTCCGGTTGTTCTTTCGAATCGGGTATCTGGGAGATGCCTTTCACGGCAGCCAAATTCAACCCGACGTGCGCACCGTCCAAGGAGAATTGATTCGCGTCTTTCGATCGCTCAAATGGTTGAGAGGCCCCGTGGAAGAACAGTTACTGGTGCTCTCAAGCCGCACGGATGCGGGCGTCCATGTCCGCATCAACGGTGGTATCGTTGACCTGCAACGCTCGCTCTGGGAAGCGCTTTCTCCCCGAAAGATGATACGCGCCGTGGACGACCGATTGGACAACAACATCGCCTTTCTCACGGTTGAAGAAGTCGAGCCTTCGTTCAATCCACGAATGGCCCTCCACCGAACCTACCGGTACCGACTGGAAGCGATGGAATTCTGGACTGAACCCTCGCTGGAGGATTTCAACCGCTGGCTCGGTCTCTTTGTCGGCACCTACGATGCGAGGAATTTTGCTCGGTTGGAGGAGGGAAAGAACCCCGTTCGAACGGTGATTGAGACCCGACCGTGGATGGACGGACAACGTCTGATTGGATTCGAAATCACCGGCGAGGCCTTTCTGTGGAACCAAGTGCGTCGCGTTGCGAACGCTTTGTTTCGACTCGCTGTGGGTGAACTGCAGGAAACGGACGTTCGCAAAGCGATTGAAGAACCCCTGACACCCGTCGATTTTGGAGTCGCCCCGCCGGAGTGGTTGGTGTTGTGGGGGGTCGCTTGGGAGCGAGCACCCCTCCCCGAACAGAGCCACGCCACCGCCTTCTCTGCACCACCGACCGGAAGAACGGCGGAGCGAACCAGGAACGGACGATGGCGGCAAGCGGCTCAGCACGAAATAAAAACCATGCTGTACAACGAATGGGCTGAGATCGGAACACTTCCGGTCGTCTACCATCGCTCACAATGAAATCGTGATTCGATCGCCGTCGCTGAGTTTCAATTCCTCGCGAAGGAAGGCCGTGGAAATCACTTCGACGACGTCCACATGACGGGTCAGGTCGGGAATCAGCACGGCGCATTCGACGGTCTGCTCGCCTTGGTGAATAACGCCTCGGAACGCAGAGGCTCCACCAAACGAAACACCGTCTCTGAGAAAACCACGGATGCGAATCCGTTCGTAAGCGTCCACATCGAGTTCTTTGGCTCGCTTGCGGTCCTCCTCCGGTGCATCCAGCGTATCGATGCCTGCTTTTTGCCGGAGCGCAATGTAGTGGCTGAACATGGCATCGTCGATTTCAATGTTCAACGTACCCGGCCATGCCGTGCTGCCGAGGACGGCGCGGAATTGATCTTGGTAGTGGGGTTGAGCCATGAAAACATGGGCACGCCCAAGCCCGCTGCTCACCGTACCGGAGAGTTCCATGCCATGGCGTCGTGGACTTCCCTTATGAGCATGCGTTCAAGCCTCATTGAACCCTTCATAAGGACTCACGGCAGTTCTTGTGTATGAGTGAAGACAACACCAAGGACGAGGCCCCATCAAAGGATGAAGAGCAACCTGCCGAAGGCGGTCTGATGGAGGACATGGAAGAATTCGTCCTCGCCCTCAATCGCTTTGTCGGTCTTGTGAAAGGCATGGACTGGCCGGAGCAATTCAACCTCGCTGAAGACCAGCAGCATTGTTTCCATGTTTTCCGGAGTTTTTGGCGTCAGCGAACAAGGCAACGGCGTGAAAATCGCCAGCGACACGAACACGCTCAGTTTCAAGGCATGAACGAAGAGGATGTTCGGCAGTTCTTTCGCCGACGTTTCAGCCGTGAATTCTTTGGAGAAGACGGCGAGGAAACACTCAACATCGATCCTGAACAACACCAGCCCGACGAAAAACACATCGACAGCGAAGCGAAAGAGCGCCAACAGCGGTTCAGAGATGAATGGGAATAGCCATCATCAACGAATGCCTGTTGCAAAGGCGAGGAATTCAACCGAGGAGGTTTTGCTCTTGTCGTTTTTTGCGAAAGAAACGGTCGAGGTTTCAATTCGAATGTTGACCATGGACGAACACTGCAGGGCTTTTGCCTGCTGGTTCAGTCGGAGGAGCACCTCCCTTCGGCCGTAATCCAAAACCACGTCGTAAGAGCGAAGTTGACCGCCGAACAAACTCTTGACCCACATGAAGAAGATCTGGCCCATGGAGGGACCAACGCAAATGCTGACATGGAGCAGGGTTGAAGATTGGGCGGTCATGGTCGTCATCGGCGATTGGGTAGAGAGATGCTGGCCGCTTTGGAGCATCTTGCCCTCTTTGGCCTCATTGAGCGACAGGGCAGCCATCAACCGATCCTGGTACCACCTGCCTGCGGCCCACGACAAGAATGGGAGGAGCAGCGGCAACGCGATGCTCAAGACGATGACGACGGTGGAGACACTGACCAAAATTTCACCTCATTCAACGACAACAGCAGTACCGTAGCAAAACAGTTCAGAGGCTCCGGCTGCGACGTTGGATGTGGCAAAACGAACGTTCACGATGCCGTTAGCACCCATGCTGTGGGCCTGCAACATCATGCGCTGGAGCGCCTCGTTCCGGGACTCGTTAAGCAATTCCGTGTAGGCCTTGAGTTCGCCACCCACGAGATTTTTCAGTCCCGCAAAGATGTCTTTCCCGAGGTGCTTTGCCCGAACGGTTGAACCGGTCACAAGGCCAAGAGAGTTGACGATTGATTTACCGGGTATGGTCTCGACATTGGACATGTGCAATGAGATGTTGGCGGGTTGCATGACCGTGGATGCTTGAAAGACCACGATTAAACTTCTCGCTTTGACCGGCGAGGGCCCCGGTCAGAGAACGGGCTGATTTCGGAGCCATTCGAGGTCGGAGATGTACAACTGACGAATATCATCCAAACCGAGGACCAACATGGCCAGTCGCTCCAGACCCATGCCCCAGGCGAGCACGGGCGAGGTGATGCCGAGCGGTTCGGTGACTTCAGGGCGGAAGATGCCAGCGCCGCCGAGTTCGAGCCACTTCCCTCGCCACTTCACTTCAATCTCCAAGCTGGGCTCGGTGTACGGGAAGTAGGCTGGGCGCACACGGACTTCGGGGTAGCCCATTTTTGCGTAGAAAGTCTTGAGCGTGGTCACCAGCATCTGAAGGTTGGCTCCCTCCTCCATGATGATGCCCTCGATCTGGTGAAATTCTGGAAGATGCGTACGATCGATGGCTTCTTTTCGGAACACGCGATCCACCGAGAAAACCCGGCAAGCCTCGGTTGGATGATCGGCAAGGTATTGGATGGTGTTCACCGTGGTGTGGGTGCGCAGCAGTGGACGCTTGGAGACCTCGGTGGAATAGGAGCCACCCCAACCGGTCGAACCAGTTTCACCGCCGTGCTCATGGATGGCTTTCCAAGCTTGCATGACGCCTTCGTCCAGTTCAATCGAAGCGGGTTGATCCAGGTAAAACGTGTCCTGCATCTCTCGAGCAGGGTGGTCTTGAGGGATAAACAAGGCATCCATGTTCCAGCCTGCTGATTCAACGTAATCGTCAACCAGTTCGGAAAATCCCATCTCCAAGAAGATGGCACGAATACGCTCGATCAAGGCTTGCATGGGATGGCTGCGTCCGGTGCGAGGCGTCGCTGCTTCAAGGCTCACATCAAAGGCACGGAACTCAGCCGTTTTCCACGCCTCGCCTTGGAGAAGCTCAGGGGTCAGGTCGGTGATCACCACGGTTTCCTGAAGTTCATCGGAGGAAACGGCCAGGCCCTCGGCGGTGAGCGTCCAGTGTCGTACCGTGCGTTCAACGGCCTTGATGAGGTTTTTTCGCGAAGAGAAGTGCTTCAGCATCACCGGATCGAGGTCCTCGGCCTGAGCGGGAAGCGCAGCGAGGAAGGACGCTCGCTGAGCGATGGTTTCAGCGATGGCTTCGGGGTTTGATGCGACGAGAAGCCCGTTTTCAATGGACACACCCAGTTGTTTGAGCAGGCCAACACCGGGTCCTGCCTCGTGCCGTTCAAAGGCTTCCTGCAAGCCGCTCATCGAGGGCGAGGATGCCGAATCAAAGCCGTTCATCCACGACCAGATACGTTGTTCCAGCAAACCGTTTTGTTGGGCATCTTCACCGGCCGCGTCCAAGCTGATTTCCCGAAGCACCTGTTCCTTGACATCAACCAGTCCGTGGTTCTGCAAACCGTGTCCTGCACCTACAACCACCGCTTGGTCGGTCCATTCACAAGCGGCGAGAAGGCCCTCCAAATCCCACGACCGGTCAACCTCGCTCAACTGCATGGCCCTGAGCATGCGGCGCTCAGGGTTCAACAGGTCGGGTGCACCCATGAACAACCCAAACCCACCCGTCCTTTGAAATCACCGTTGAAGAAACGGGAAACGGGTTCAATCATTCTTCCTCGTCCCAAAGTTGGACGGAACAATTTGGACAGGTAAACGAAGCGGGTTTGGATCCGTCTTGGACGTGAACGTGCCCGCAGGCTCCACACAGAATGGACGACCGAATTGGTTCGTCCAACGTCACGTCCACACGAAACATGAATCGGCCTGCATCCCGAAGCGTTTCCCCTTCTGGTTGCCATTCAGCGATGGCCTCAGGCGAGAGACCCACTTGCCGACCCATGGACATGCCCACGATGAAAAACACCACCCCGAACAGCCCAACGGTGAGCGCCATCGGCCCGAGATTGGCGACGCTCATGGAGGCACCAAAGAAAATACAAACGAACCCGGTGATGAGGAAATTCTCTCGATTCAGCCGCGTCATGTAACGGCCTCCGTGGCCGACGCAAGGGCTTCCGCAACCCGCTCCACGTCGGACGTCGGCACGGCACACAGACCGATTCGAACGCCGCCCGTGAGGGGGACAAGGTAGACGTGTTGGTCGGCACAGGCTTCGGCGATGGCCACCGGGTCATCGCACTCGTACCACGCAAAGAAGCCGTCGTGGCTCGGGTTGATGTCGACGCCGTGCTCATGACAGGCACGGATGAAGCGATTTCGTCGCTCTGAGAGAAGCGCTGAAAGACGGTCTCGCTCTTCTGACCAAGAAAGTCCGCCGGACTCTGTGGCGTGCAATTCACTCAGCACGTGCTGGGCGACCCGGGGGGCAGCGGACCATGTTTGCCGGCCGGTTACGCCCATCACGTCGTTGAGTCGCGCTACGCTTGTTGCTTCGGGATGGAGGTAGACGAGGGCGCCGGTTCGAAGACCGTAGATGGTGTGCGATTTGGACAACGACAGGGCGAAGCAAACGAGCATGTTTTCTGGCCAGGGCAAGCCTGCGTCAAGCGCTTCTGCAATGGTTTCCGCC
>Ga0163110_10001835_pt1 | contig 10845 bp, 11 predicted proteins | sample CRUFie1St17metaG_FD_108703 | JGI IMG/M metagenome (GOLD analysis project Ga0163110, IMG submission 108703) | Marine microbial communities from the Costa Rica Dome - CRUD Field 142mm St17 metaG | ecosystem: Environmental > Aquatic > Marine > Oceanic > Photic zone | place: Costa Rica: the Eastern...
AGTTTTACCACGAGCGATTCCTTTCTCCCAGAAAGTAACAATAGTATTCATTCCCTTTTCTAATCCCTCAGGAAATGCGTCATAGAGTCTAGTTTGCCAACCTGTTTGGGCACAAACCTGAGCAATTCCTGCGCCCATCGTACCGGCGCCGATTACGGCGACGGTACGAACATCCATCGAATCACTCCCTGCCGTAGGCTGCAAGTGCTGCTTGGAATAGCCGCTGTCGTGGAACATCATGCTCCAAGAAGCAGGTGAATGGTGCTACGTCCTTAAGCAATTCAATCGCTGAGACGTAAGCGCCGTAAATGAATGGGTCAGCAACTTCTGTCGCTGGAATATCAATGCCTAACTTTGCTAAGCCTTTGCGAGTATCTTCATCCCAAATTGCATAGGTGTGATGGGTGAAGTGTAGATATGCTGAGAGTCTGCGGATATCTGATCTAGCACTTTCTGTGAAGGAGTCGATAAGTAGAGTGTCTGGGTAGCGAATAGCGTACATTGCTAGTTTGACTTCTCGAGTGGTTTCTTCTCTCCACTCCCTTTTGCCTATATCCATCCAGTCATCTACCATATCGAGCATATCGTTGGTATATGGTCTGTGAATTCGGTAGAGTAATTCTTCGTATCCCTCAGGGTTCTGTTTCGATGAGTGGTGGTGCTCATAGAATAGTTCAGTAAGCCTGTCAAAGAATGGCTTACAGCGTTCCTTGTCGAAGGCGAGTAGCGCTAGATGTTGCATCTTCAGTCGCCCTTCCACTCGCGGTATTGAATCCATTCTTGTTGCATGTAATCATTCATCAGACGGTCTTCGTCTTCATCGGTTGGTAGAACATCTACAAGGTAAGCATCCCAATCAGCGTCGCTGCCTTCGAACTTTTCGCCTTCGAGGGTGTATTTCTTTCCTGCATATTTTCCAATTCCACGGTTGAATTTGTCTGATGGAATTGTCAACTCAGGTTCGCCATCCTTTCGACCCTTTGAGATACGTCGCATCTCATTCCTCAATTCTTGGAAGTAAAGTTCTCGACTTGCCTCGTTAAGATGAGCTCTATCGGCATCATCCTCCGATTCTCTCTCGTCGTAGCGGCCCTTGATTCCGTATACATAGGCCCACTGGGCACTGCTAGAATCATCAGTTCCAAACAGGTCTAAACCTGTACTAACCCATTTGTTGATGTATTTCTGCAACAGTGCACATGGAATAACTCCCTGCTTGACGATTCTTCGGAGCCCATTTGCTCCAGTTCCTAGATGGAATGATTCCTCCTTTAGCATCGGGCCCATCGATGCGGCCAATGGCTGGAAAGAAGATGTGCTGAGCATCTTTAGTTGGTACTTTCCATCGCGGTCGATAAAGTGAGTAAAGCAGAAGAAATCAAGCCAATGGTCGATAGGTGCGTTGAATGAACCGAGGATTCTGGTTCCTTCCTGAGCATTTCTTTCTAGCAACTTTGCAGCCTCTCTGACACCATGTTCTCCAAAGTATGTACAAAGAAGATATGCCATTTGCCAACCGTGCCTTTGCTCTTCGCACATAATTCGCAGAGCACTCTTTTTGTCGTACTCTGTTGGGGCTGTAGCCAGTAGGTGGTTTTGCTGCTCAACGCTAGCAAACTCAGTATCTCCCTGAACACTAACCATAGAGATAATCGCATCTCTGATGTTTTGTTGAGGGATTTGCATTCTTCTTTGCCACTTTGGCATTCCTTCAAAATCTCCAAATTCGATGCTGTTTCCGGCGGTGTCCCAATCGAATTTGATATCGAATCTGTAGTCGCCCAACCAGGATGGGTCGAAGCCGATTCGAGTCTGCCATTCTTGGAAATCGCTAATCCAGGCTTCAAAATTTGGAGAGTAGTCCTGAACAATCTCTGTCTCGCTCATGTCTAAGCCCAAAGGCAACCCGTATATCAATGACTGCTTCTAAGACGTAGTCTTAGTTTGTGGAAAAATGCTTACTTACCTTCGAAGCGAGGAGTTCGGCGGTCAACGTAAGCCGCGATTCCTTCCTTCGCATCATCACTGTTGAAGAGGGCTGCTTGCAGCTCTCTCTCAAGTGCGAGATGGTATTCGAAAGGCATTTCAGGTCCAGATTGAACCGAGCGCTTGATGTTTCCAACAGCCAATGTAGCTTTGTATGGCAGGGTAAACTGTCCGGCGTAGTCCAAGACATCTTGGCGAAATTCGTCAAGAGAACCATCCCACACATCGTTGATTAGATCCATTTCTTTTGCCTTCTCAAAGGCCATTAACTCTCCACTGACCATGTATTCAAGGGCTCTTGATTTGCCTATGATTCGTGATAGTCTGGCTGTACCTCCAGTACCGGCTAGAACACCGAGGTTGATTTCAGGAAGTCCACACTTTCCTGAGTCCTTCCTTGCGATTCTAATATCGCAAGCCATTGCAATCTCTAATCCTCCACCAACGGCGTGACCATTAATTGCACAAATTACTAACTTAGGAGTCTGTTCGAGCCGGCTTAATGTCTCATTTGCATGGAGACAGAAATTGTACTTAAATCCAGGAGTGACCGAATTTAGCATTTGAATTGAAGCTCCTGCAGAGAAGAACTTGTGTCCATGACCAGTGATTAGAATCACACTAACATCATCATTGAATCGAGCTTTGACAACCGCCGTGTCAATATCTCTCATCATTTCATGAGTGTAGGTGTTAGGCCCAACCTCGTTGCCTTCTAGAGGAGCACCAGCAGAATTGGATGCAAGTTCGATGATCGCAATACCGTTGTCAGTTACTCCGTAATTCACTAGGCTGTTGGGCATTGGCTCTAGGTCTGGCCATGAAGTCATAACAAGCCGACCGTAGGTCGGGATATGAATCAAACGGGTGTTTGAAGTTTACATAATTGAACACTCAAGCGTCAGATTCGCTGAACGAAATCCCCGCTCCTCCTTTTTGGATTTCTTTCCATTCTTGACGGATTTCTTCAGCGCGAGTAGTAGGTTCCCAAACATCTCGGGCAAGGGATTTTCTGAATGGCATTCGCGATACTGTTCTACCATCATCCATCTGTTTTCTCCTCAACATCCCGAGGCGAACAAACGGCCAAAGTGCTCTTCTAAAAATTCCTGGTTGGTAAACCCATTTCATGAACTCAAGACCATCTCCTTTTCGAGCCTGATGGCGCATCCAATATTTTGCAACCATCTTGAACCCACGATCGCCTATTCGATTCATCAAGAATCGATTTATTGCGCTGACCTTGATTAACGGAACAAGTCTCTTTCGGACTTGTTTTTCATAATCAGACTGACCCATTATCGAATGTGCCGCGTACACTCCACTAGTTATGGCATAGCGCATGCCGAAGCCCCACATAAAATCCTGCAAACCGCCAGCTTCACCAACATAATGGCGGCCATTATGGATGTAGCGATCGGGAATTGAAAAATCCCCTTTCCCACCCACTCTTTTAATTGGCTTCCTGTTCAATTCGTAATGGTCTTCATACCAAGCGATTGTCTCGTTAAGGTATCTTCCGGACTTCTTTTGTTTCCTCCATAGGCAGGTACAAATTAGCCCAACTCCGTCGATGATTATCAGGTAAGAGTATGCTCCAGGTGCTAATTTATCGTTAAGTTGGAATGCCACAATATTTTCATGGTCAGTATGGAAAATTTCTCCAAATGCTACTGCGCTTGAATCCTTAGGTCCTGCAGCAATAATCTGGCACTCATCAGGGTCCTTTCTAGTTCCGTAGTGAATTTTTGCACCTGCATTCATCGCCATTCTCTTGAAGCCTTGGTCAATACAATGTTCATCGGTCCCTCTTTCAACCACTCTAAACGCGACTCCATCAGTAATCGGATTGGTAATCTCATCATCTGGGTGAATTAAATCAACAATGCTGAACCCATCGGATTTGAATTCGCTTGGGTCTAAACCCCATTCTCGCATTTCTTCAAAGAAATCGATATCACTTGTCCAATTCTCTATGCCTTGAAAATCTCCATCAAATCTAGCACCTGAGTCCTTTCTAATCTCATGTACGTGAACATCGTATCCATTGCGTGCAAGTATCGTAGCTGCAGAGAGCCCTGAAAGACCCGCTCCCAGAATGTCGACGCGTTCGGACACATATTGGCCACTACAATAACGTGTTTTGAATGGTTGCTAACTAAGACGAGGCATTGAAGCACTATGAGGGTATGCCAATGTATGGTCCAAGTGGTGGTGCGAGTCGAAGAGCAGACACTCAATCCTGAAGCACTTCGCAAAGAAATTGACTCCGAAGGTTGTGGAAGTATAGTTTCCTTTGTTGGGCTGACTAGAGGAATGGACAATGGAGTTGAAGTTGAAAAATTAGAATTCGATGCTTGGGAGGAAATGCTACCATCTGTTCTTCAACGACTCGGACTTGAGGCGGTTGAGAAATTCTCAGTACAATCAGTGGTGATGGCCCACAGAACTGGGGACGTGTTGCCGCAAGAGCCGATAGTATGTATCCACGTTGGAAGTGCTCATCGCGCAGAGGGCTTCGAAGCTTGTTCTTGGCTAATTTCAGAATTGAAATCACAAGCACCTCTCTGGAAAAAAGAGGTCCGTGCGGACGGTGAAATTTGGAAGGCCGGACTTGGTTAATTCATGAAAAAAGAAGCGATTTAATCCACCTTTACTAAGCGGATTACTGAATAAGTAGTAGACTCTCGGAATTGTAGAGGTCATACTAATGGAGGATTCGTTCACCGGCATTATTGACGTTGGCTCCAAACCGATAATCCCTCGTGAAGCGGTTGCTACTGGCCTTCTTCTGTTATCCTCCGAGGGCTTAGATGTCGTAGCTAATGGTCGCTCCATTAAGGGAGATGTCCGGGAGGCGTCAACAATTGCAGCGATTCAAGCGGTTAAAGAAACTCCACGCATTCTTCCTCATTGCCACCCGATTCCAATAGAAGGATGTACGGTAGATTGGTCCATTGAGGAAGAGGGTCTAAGGTGTACAGTTTCTGTTAGGACACATTGGACAACGGGTGTCGAAATGGAGGCTCTGTGTGGAGTCAACGCCGGTTTGTTATGTGCTTGGGATATGTTAAAATCTATTGAAAAAGACTCTGAAGGGCAATATCCCTCTTCCCAAATTGACGGTGTCCGAGTTCTAAGTAAGAGCAAGGGTGACCCACATGATTGAAGGCTGAACGCCGTTCGTGATATCTATGGCAACTGTAGATCTTGAGAGTCATTTTCTCGCAGCAACCGAAGCCGCTGCAATTGCAGCGGCAGCATGGCGAGGTAAAGGAGACGGAAAAGCAGCAGACGGCGCGGCTGTGGAAGCTATGCGAGCAGTATTCGATCAGGTGCCTTTTGATGGAAGGGTCGCCATAGGAGAGGGGGAACGCGATGATGCTCCAATGTTATGGATTGGAGAACCACTTGGGTCACTCCAAGGTGACCCCCATGCGGCTTCAATCGATATCGCAGTAGATCCACTTGAATGCACTAATCATGTAGCTCTAGATTTACCAAATGCTATGGCAGTTCTCGCCGCAGCACCAAGGGGTACTTTGCTTCATGCTCCTGACTGCTATATGAACAAAATAGCAGGCCCCAAAGAATTAGAGGGTGAGATTAGTCTTGATGCTTCAACCTCATACAATGTAGAGGCAGCGGCGGCTGCTTTAGGAAAGAAAGCATCCGAACTAAATATCGTAGTTATGGATAGGCCGAGGCACAAAAACCTGATTTCAGAATTAAATCAGCACAACGTCAATGTTCTGCTTATTGGAGATGGAGATGTTTCAGCTGCCCTTAATGCTGCAGATCCAAAATCCAATGTCGATATGCTAATGGGAATTGGGGCTGCACCTGAAGGAGTCATCACTGCAACGGCACTTCGAGGTCTAAATGCTCCGTTTGAGGGCAGACTTGTGTTCAAGAATGAAGGTCACAGAGAACGAGCTGAGAAAATGATAGAGGGGGATATCGAACGACTTTGGGCCAGAGATGAACTATGTGCAAGTGATGATGCTGTTTTCATCGGAACAGGAGTCTGCCCTGGAAGAACCTTTGGAGTCGAGGAATTATCAGACGGTCGTTTTTCAGTTCAGTCGGAGATAATTGATGTTGCAAATGGCGGTCATAAATTCGTCGATAACATCCGTTCATTATGAAACAAATTTCATATCCTTCGAGCAAAGGATTCTTTTCCTACTTCTAGCACGTAAGGTTGAGGTTCGCCGATGGACACTGAACTACTTGAGAAAACTGCAAGAGAACTTGTTGCACCTGGAAGAGGAATTCTAGCTGCGGATGAGAGCAATGGAACAATGTCCAGCAGACTGGATGCGGTGGGTGTAGATCCCTCAGCGGAGACTCGTCGTGCTTACCGATGCAACATTTTTGCTACCCCGAATTACGAATCTGCAATAAGTGGTGTGATTTTATTCGACGAGACAATTCGTCAAACTATGGATGACGGCACACCTATTCCAGAATATCTTGCGAGCCGAGGGATTCATCCAGGAATTAAGGTCGATACTGGAGCTAAAGAATTAGCACACCATTCTGGGGAAAAAATCACCGAGGGCTTAGATGGATTGAGAGAAAGGTGTAAGGAATATTTCTCAATGGGTGCACGTTTTGCTAAATGGCGTGCTGTGATTAGAATTGGAGAAGGGATGCCTAGTCAAGCAAACATCTCAACCAATGCACATGCATTGGCTCGCTATGCGGCAATATGTCAAGAACAGGGTTTGGTTCCAATCATTGAACCAGAAGTTTTGATGGATGGCGCTCATGACTCTCAGACTTGTTTTGATATTACAGCAAGAATTCTCGATGAAACCTTTTCAGAATGTAAAACTCAGGGTGTACACATCCCTGGCGCGTTACTAAAACCTAACATGATACTTCCCGGTAAGGACTGTCCAGACCAAGGAAGTAGAGAGCACGCCGCCAAGATGACAGTCGACTGTCTAACAGCACATGTTCCTCACAACCTTCCAGGAATTGTATTCCTTTCAGGCGGGCAATCAGATGAAGACGCAACTGCTCATCTCAATCTAATGAATAGCATGGATATTGAGCATCCTTGGGAATTATCTTACTCATATGGCAGGGCATTGCTTGCACATGCTTTACAAACTTGGGCTAATGGATCTTCTGAGGAGAGTCAGAATGCCTTTGAACACCGAGCATCGATGAATAGTCTTGCACGCAGTGGAGACTGGTCGTCGAATCTCGAAGTTTGAATAATATTCAATTTTCGCCTTCCAAAACCCCTGGTCGTAGTGTCCAAACACAGATTTCATAGCGGCCGGAGAGCGCACCGCCACGCTTGGTAGTGGAGACCTTGAGAATATCCTTATCTTTCGACAACACATTTCCGAGTTGTTGAGGGGTTGTGCCGTGTCTCATTGTTGAGTTCACGTGTTCGAGAATTTCTGTGGTATTGGCTTCTCCTCGGTCGTTTAAAAATTTCTTAATCTTCTGGCGTAGTCTTGTTGTGCGCATAATTATCTCTCCTTGATTGATTCGGACTCTTTTCTTTGGTGATGCTGAACCCAGCTATTTGTTGCCCATTCAGAAACTGGAACATCCGATCCTATCATTCCGCTTTTTCGAAGCGTACCAATTCGGGTAATACGTTCATCCGATTCTAAGATCTTGGTAATTTCAGATGGGCTGTTCGCATAATCAATTTGATTTGCAATCCAGGCAGAAATCTCGATGGTGTTTCGCGGCTTCTCAGACAGGTAGTTTCGAATTATTTCACGTAAGTCGTGAGAATTCATTTCTTCCAATTCCTCCGAGTCAAACCGGCCCCATATCGAGTCCGTTATTGACAGGATAGCAGGCGTTGATATAACAGTTCTGCACCTTACAACCTCTCTTAGTTACATATAGTTGCACAATACTCGCAACTTTTCTCGGGAAAAACCGGTGTAGAATTGAAACTGTTATTTTTTCCACAAGAAATGTGTAACTAAATGTAACAAAATAGTATAATTAAAGTAGTACAGTCGACCTAATTGATTTAGGAGAGGGCATTTAGTGTCTGAGGAAACCGAAATTACCCAAATTCCTAGCGATTCTTTTGGACTAAAACGAATCCGTAGTGCTCACCGTCGCCGATTGTTAGACAGACTAACCGATGGAGGAAGTACAGTAAGCGTGCTCGCAAGAGAAACTGGATTGAGAATACCTCACGCTTCCGCCGAACTCAGAAGGATGAGAATCGATGGACTGGTAGCCAGCGATCAGGCTGCAGGAGCCAGAGGTGCTCGAATACACTTAACCAAAACAGGTTGGCAAACAATCCGTTCAGATGAATTAGCCAGAGCTATTGAGGTAATTCCACTTCCATCTCCATCTCAGAAATATTGTTTATTGGCTAGAGATGGAGAAAACATTCTACTCGGTCTTCTAGCTCCAATTAACTCACCTTTGATTCTAATCCCAGATCGCCCCTATAGAGAAATTGGAACTGATGCAAATTCCACAGGAAGTGAAGGGGTCTCATGGACTTGGGCGGTGTTGAGAGAGAGGTCACCAAGATGGTTTAATCTGAAGAGCTTGGAAATGCTCCCAAACTCCCCTTCAACTTATGATCCTGAAACAATTTCATCTTATGTTGGGGATAATCACACGTTGGGTATTGTTCGGGCAAGACTAGTAGATCCAGACAAACCCATTGCTTTGGCTCTAGGAATATGGTTTGAGGAGCCAGACCGTCGCCCTGACCCACCTTTGCCTGAATCAAGTCATCATCGAGGCACGTGGGTTTTGGGTAATTGTCACAATCAATCGCTAGACATTCGACCTAAGGGGCCAGTGTCTGCGATTATTGAAGAAAGATTGCCAAGAAGTATGTTATTGCGAACTGCTAGAGCAAATGCACTAGTAATTGCTGATTTGGGAGGATTGGACTCTTCAGGAGATAACTTTCCTCTTTCATGTCTAGAATTTTGGATAACCAGGGCTCATCCAAGACTCAGTCCATCTGAAAGACGTAGACGTCTGAATAGTTTGAGAGAACGTCTAACCTCCAATAGAAGGGTCAGAATAGAAGAGGCTACGTGGAGAAGATTTCGTAAGGATTGGAAGGAAGCCAAGTTTACTACTGATGAAAGAAATTTGAGATTAATCGATACAAGAGGAATAACTGCCGCGGGGGTAACATCTCTAATCGAGTGGTCAGTTTCCGAAGATGAGAGACCTCCGTTAGTTTTGGAAATTCCCGAATCTCTTCCAGAGGATGTATTATCGTCAGTTATATCACATTCAAATTTGAGATTAACTATATCACCGACCAATCATCAATCCCTTTCGATTTTTGATGAGCTAGTCGTAGATCCAATTAGGCCATTGCCATGGCTAAGGATACGTACTCTTGGAGGAAGAGACTTGCCCGTTCGCTTGGTTGATCCAGTACAAAAACCACCAGAATCTCCGAATGAGGAAGAATATGTAATATCGCCATGGGATATTTTAGGATTAGACGGCGAAAATTTAAGTGATAATTTGCAATTTTCATCTATGATTGGCTCAGCCATTACTCAATTTCCGGAGGGAAATGAAGATTGGTCTAACATGATGGAGGCTAGTTACCCCATCGCATCATGGATTGCCTCGCCTAGGAATACCCGTTGGCATCGCTGGCAAAGATTACGTCCTAGATTAGATTCTGATTGGATAGCGCTGCTAGACTTGGAATATTTCCCGTTAGAGAGACTTGCAGAGGTTGCCGACGAAGCTCCAACGAGAGTGTTGAAAATTTTCGAAAATAAACTCCGTTCACTTATACAAAATAATCCAGAAATTGCTTTACGAGCACGTCCAGCAATTGACCCCAAAAATGCAACCTCTGGAGCATCCTGGATCGCGGCCCAACTTCTTAGTAATGCAGCGTGGTTACCCGATGATTTGCAAAAAGACCTGACCAGTTGGGCACTAGAGACATGGTTGGTTGATCCTCCTAAGAATTCTCTTTCAGCACTTCAATCGATAGATTGGATTTTCAATCAAGAAAATCAAGAATCGTTCGATTATGAGCCAATTTTGAAGGACATTTTGCGAAGATCACGAGATTTCTCCCTAGATCATGAGCTTAAGGCATGGTCATTACTAGTGGAGCGAATCCGAAATGAAAAGAAATTAGAGATTGAAGAAGTTGAGGCGATTGTAGAAACACTTCCGATAGATTGGTGGGCTCTATTGGCTCCTGAATTGTTGACCGATCTTCTCTCTGATGATTCTTCTTTGGAATGGTTACTGATTAATCCAATTCCTTGGAGTGCATCCATTCTTCGCCCTAAAGGAGAGCCTAGTGATGCGCCTGGATTGAGAGAATACTATCATCCAGGGTGTACCGAGGATATCCGTAATTCTCTTGCGAGGCGCCTGAGATCTAGAAGTCAAAGAGGAACATTACCAGAATCAGCAGATTCTCTACTAGACCTTTTGGAATCACTTGATACAATTATCGAAGGGGGTTCTCCGGGAACAGGGAGAACTCACCATATGGTGGGTTGGTTGGCTCAACCAATCGAAAAATGGCCACCGATTAGTAACCAGATGGCTATGAATGGCGACCCATTAATTTCCGAGCGCTTAATTCTCAGAAGTTCTGGTTATCATCAGGGTCTAACTAAGGGTGAATCTCAATTATAATTGAGTCAAACAAGCGCTAATTCGGATATTTTGTCTGAAATAAACTAATTTTCGCTATACGAGGGGTTCATGAATGAATCCCCTGACTCAATGACGCCCGACCGGCAACACCATGCCGACGAAAGCCCCACGCCGGAGTTAGTAGGATGAATCATGGTACCACGGAACGGGATTTGCCGTATGTCGAAGACCGACGTGACCCACTGCTGG
>Ga0163110_10001838_pt1 | contig 10838 bp, 11 predicted proteins | sample CRUFie1St17metaG_FD_108703 | JGI IMG/M metagenome (GOLD analysis project Ga0163110, IMG submission 108703) | Marine microbial communities from the Costa Rica Dome - CRUD Field 142mm St17 metaG | ecosystem: Environmental > Aquatic > Marine > Oceanic > Photic zone | place: Costa Rica: the Eastern...
AGTTCGACGGGCAACATGGCCTGCGTCGTGCCAATACTTTAGGCTGGAATCGTCCACCATCTCATCACGTCTGCGCGAGGTACAACGCCCTCTCTGATAACGGTTAGCCTCCACCCACGTATTTCAGATTCATCTTTTTCGAATCGAATAAACGTACTTCCAAGTCCATTTGGACATGTACCAGGTACAAATTTCTTAATCCCCAATTGTCTTGCTGCGGTTTCCGTATTATATTCAGGCTTGATGCCTGATTCATTTGCTGATGTAGCAGTAATTGGGCCGTAATTTTCAGCCAGCGAAATTGCATCAAGATGAGAGAAAATTCTGATAGCAATATTATCTCCGCCTAATCTTGCGTCGAGTGTTTTCTTGGCGGGTAAGATTGTAGTTATGCCGCCTTTGGTGAACGCAGAGAGGAATTCAGAGAGAAATTCTGGTATCTGAACAATTTCCTCAACCTGCGTCATTTCAGCAACTCCAAGACTAACAGGCATAGAGTCGGGTCTATTTTTTGTGGCAAATAGATTGTCCAAACCACTGGTTATTGGCAAGCAGCCAAGTCCAGGAAGAGTACTAGTGGGGTATACAATAAGGCCCCCCTCTTCAAGATAAGTCTTCAAATCATCACGACCTTACCCAAGTTTGAACGTGATCCTGCGCGATTCTAGCCGCTAATTCCTTATCTTCAGTTTTGACTAGTAACTTACCGCTTGGATAAAGGGTTAACTCTGCAGGTCCCGAAAATGTCCATGCCAGTCTTGTTCTTATTCCGATAGTGTAACCTGCTGCCTCGATTTTTCCGCCAACTGCCTCTAAATCGATTTTGTCAATCCCATCAACCTCAATTTGCCAAGCGGATTTATTTCCGCACATTTCCATAACGAAAGAATCTTCAGACAATTGAATCCCTCAGATATCAGGCTTGGGTGGGAATTTTACGGCTTCACTAGAGTTACTGATTGGTGGCCCAGCAGGTGGTCCAGATGGTGGGCCTGTAGGAGGCGATGGTGGTCCAGATGGTGGACCCGTGGGAGGAGATGGTGGGCCTGTAGGAGGCGATGGTGGCCCAGCAGGTGGACCTGTAGGAGGGGATGGTGGACTTGTAGGTGGCATGGGTGGACCAGACGGTGGACTTGTAGGTGGCATGGGTGGACCAGACGGTGGCCCAGCAGGTGGACCTGTAGGAGGTGATGGTGGCCCAGATGGCGGACTAGTAGGTGGCATGGGCGGACCAGACGGAGGGGTTGGTGGAGTAGCTGCAGTTGTTACAGGTGCTTCTCTAACCGAATCTGAATTTGAGGCATGAGCTAAAAGTGGGTCTTCAGTTCTGGAAACTTGTGTGAGTGGAGCTTCTCTAACAGGATTTGGATTTAGCATAGGGGCATCCCTTGCATTACTCGCAGATGTGGTCGTCAATCCACCTGACTGTTCTTCCAAATCAGTCTTGATTAGAGTATCTCCACCTTCGGTATTTTCAGCGGAATATGAAGTGAGAACGACTTTTGAAGGATCTATCATCTCACGTTCCTTGACATTACCGAAGTCAGATAAATTCAAGTCAAACGCACCAGAGAAAAGGGAAGATCCAATATTACTGGAAAGTTTTCTACCTTGAGTAGCACTATATTCAAAATCATAATCATATGGCCCCATCTTAATCTCAGCAGATGAACCACTTAGCATGAATGTCCATTCGCCAGAGTCTAGTGGGAATTCAAATGTCCAGTCTCTTTGAATGCCAGGGCCGAGGCTTGTTACTCCTTCTTGTGAATGATATTTAGCGCCGGTATTTGTGATGATTGCGACATCTAAGCCACCCATTGGAACAGGAGCTTCATTAGTTATTGAGACGGTGGCAATGATGACATCTTCATCATCATCATTGATGTCCATTTTGATGTTGATGACTTCGGCCTGTAGAGAGCCACTACTACCAGTTGTTGCTACACCCATGTCCTCGCCATTTATGCCACTGAAGCAACCATACTTGAATACAACCGTGAAACGATTGTTCACCGAAGCCCGTTGCGAGTGTTTACTGGTAGCGACCAGTCTACTGCAGCAACCGTGTGATTTGCTAAATCTACAGGGCTTCGTTTCGTTTCGTGTTTCCAAGTCTTGTATACGTCCAAGAGACCCCACAACTGTCCAAAAATAGGAATGATGTACCTGAGTTTGTAGGCAGCTCTTCTTCCCCAGTGGTTGATACCAAGTAAACTTCCATCATCGTGAACGATAGCGATCCTCATAGCCCTTTGGCCTAATGAGCGACCATATTGCCTTCCAGTGTACTTGAAATAAAGCCAATAGAATGTCAGAAGAACAATCCATGAGCCGAGAACATAGTGTGCTTGAGAAGTAATTAGTAACTTTAATGAGAAAACATAGACGAATAACATCTTTTGTGTAATCAGTACTAGTATTATCGAAATCAAAAACGCATCAAGCGCTAAGGCGACAACACGCTTCCATATTGGAGCAATTAGCATGCCTTCAGGGGCAGTTGCAGCAACAGCAGCCTGCGCCATCGTGCCCGGCTTGTGGACGCTAACAGGTGAGTCCGCCATGTTGAGCCCTCGAGTCCTTACTTTGAAAGTCTGTGCTTAGGAGTTTACGATATGCCAGGCCATCAAATTACACTCAGAGATCCAGTCAAGCCAACTTGCCCATGTAGGATCATTCCTTAGAGTTCTATCATCGCCTACAACGATTAATCCTCTTTTTGCTCTTGTCAAGGCTACATTTAAGCGACGGAAATCTGAGAGGAAACCCACCTTGCCGTGTTCATTTGAACGCACTGATGATAGCACAATAATTTCCTTCTCGCGACCTTGATAACCATCTACAGATTTAACTTCCAGACCTTCGATTTCATCTCCAATCATACTCTTAATCAATCTAACTTGACCAGCATATGGGGAAATAACACCAATGTCTTCAGGCTGTAAATCACCGGGAATCAGTAAATCATTTACGATTTTAACTACAATAGATGCCTCGTCCATATTAGACCTAGATGAGCCAGCCTCCTCCTCAATTTCACAACCGTGAACTGGAACGAATGATACTGGTTTGTCCCAATCTGGCCAAAGGAAACCTGCAGCAGGAGGTCTATCTGAAGACGTACACCCATCTTCTAGTAGATTCTCGTAAAATCTAGCAGAAGGGAATTCACGAATTGTAGGATGCATCCTATATTGTGTTGTCAGCATGTGAGCAGGTATGCCATTGGAAAGCAGTCTCTCGAATAAAGGAATATTTAGGCCACCCTCTTCCGCCTTTCTCGAGGTAACTGTAGGAGGTAATTGCCTATGATCTCCGACTAGAATCAATTGTCTTGCACCTTTTACAATTGGTACCAATGCCGAAGGCTCTGTTGCTTGTGTTGCCTCATCGATAAGTACAATCGAAAATTTTCTGTTTGCGATAGTAAAGTGGCCAGCTCCTATATTTGTTGTACACAACACTTCAGCTCCAGCCAGAACTTCATCGGTAATTCGTTGTTCGATTTCTCTGATTTCGCGATAATTTTTGCTTATATCTTTGTGAGCCATACCTCGGTCTTTGCCTTTCAAATCGTGTAATCTAGATCGGATTCCGTCGGTCTCTTCTCGAATAAATGCAATTTCATCTTGTTTTGGATGGCTTGAAACCTTAGCATCCAAAGTTGCCTCTCTGAGACTTTCTCTTACCTTCACAGGTCTACCAAATCTCACTGCTTTTACCCCCAATTCAAGCAAACCCTCTAGCAGATTGTCAACTGCAACATTGGATTCAGCACAGGCTAAAATCGGGCCTCTTCCCATATCGATTAGAGCGCGAAGAAGGTGCACTGCAGTGTGTGTTTTTCCAGTACCTGGAGGTCCCTGTATCATTGTAAGCCGTTGTTTTACAGCGGTTTCAATTGCGATTCTTTGACTCTCGTCTAAAACCATTCCTTTGAGATTCACAGGACGGATTTTTTGACCGTGTATTTCTGGCGGACGTTGGGCCGATGTTCGCAAATCATGTGGCTGACAAAGCAATAAATCTCTGAGAACAGTTCCCCCATCACCTTCAGTAGAGTGGAAAGAAATCAAAGCCTCATGCATTCTATCATGGGCGACACGATTGGCTCCTTTGTCAAGACGCCATCCCCCTTTCCTAAGGTCGCTTGGCTTGTCTTTAGCGACTATTCTAATACGGGAGTTATTTCTATCTAAAACGACTCCTTCAACTACTTTTTCACCCCAAGGCCTAGCTCTTGAGATAATTACCATATCTCCATGACCGAACCTGTGATAGGGTAACTGCCCACCTCCTCTCGCCTCGAATACAAGAATTGGGTCTCCAAAGAATCTTCCAGATGTCCTTGCTGCTAAATCGAATAGTGCAAGACCAGCATCTAGCATTTTCTTTTTAGTCCAGTTTTTCCACCTCTCCTGAACCTGATTTAGCTCATCTTCTAATTCAGTTCCGATTAGATTTGTGAAGCATTCAAAGTGATCTTGCGACTTTCTCCACTTCGATTCATGTGCAATCTTTGTGCGTTCGCTATTTGATGACCGAGTGTCCATTCTTCGCACCCCTCCCTTCTCGGCCATAGCAAAACCGTGGAGTTGCTTGTATAGCATCTTGTCGATGGTCGAGAAATGGTGAGACTTAACAAGGAAATGAGTAGCCCAATATCTGCTGGTGAGTATGTTCAGACGTAAATCGACCGTGGAAGTTGAGGGCGAAGTTTGTCCTTACTGCGAGTTCGTGAACAGCGTAGGTGCTACAACATGTTCCCAGTGCTATTATGACCTAAACAAGTCGCCTAGAGACCAAGGAGAGTCAGTTTCTACAGAACTCAGTAATTCAATTTTTGATGAATTAATGTCTGAAGAGGATGATTCATGGGAAGAAGGTGATGCATTAGATGTTGTACTATCTTTGGACCAGGACCCACTTGAAGTGAAGCAGTATGAAGCCACCGATTTCGAATCTGAAGAACCAGAGAAAATTGGATTCATGGCATCGTCTGCACCAGAAATGCATGAAACAGTAAGCCATGAGCCACTCGAAGTAAGTGCAGAAGATGTTGGCAAGGTGATTAAGGACGTTCCAAAACTAGATTTCTCGAAGACAGATCCTATCAATGAGGTTCCTGAACCGGTACACCAAGGCAAAGGCGCATTGTTCTCGCCAAGTACTCCCAGCAAAGTAGACGACGATCTGCTGGGTCATGTTGGTGGATTCGAATTACCATCACTACCTCCTGATGATCTTTATGACAACAAGATTGACCTTACTGCCAAGAAAGCTCCTGCACCTACACCGGCAGCAGTACTCCCTAATCTTCCAGACATTGCTTTCCCTGCGCCTGTTGGAGAATTGCCGAAGCCTGTCGGATCGCCAATCCCTGAATCTGTCCCTCAAGTAGTTGCGAACCCGACAGTAGTTCCTCAATCTAGCACAGAGGTTAATCCAATAGCTACACCTTCTGATGAATCAGTAGCAGATGTAAACAAAAACGATGATCTCGAAGAGCCTAAAAAAGTCCCAGAATTAGATACCGTTCTACCTTCCTCTCCGGTCCCTGCGCTAGATTCTAGATTTTGGCCTTGGCCTCAAGGTGAGGCTTGGGATGCAAGAAAAATTCATCGAGAGGTAGTATCTGCCTTGGAATTGGTCAAAAGCGGGAAAAAAGATGAGGCTGCATCAATAATAGATTCACTAGGCCCGCATCTGACTGATGAAAATGTCGATCTGATTTACCATATCGGTATGGTGCTAAAGCAGTTAGAGAGAACGGATGAGGTTAGAGTGATGATTCAGAAAGCAAATGCATCAATGCCTGAAAATGAGCATATTTCATCTGCAATGGCTCATCTTGGAGTATAGAGGTGATAGGTTTGGATACTCCAGAACTAGCGGTCGACAATCAGGTCATTCTTCGACCGGTAAACAGGAGGATACTTCCTGAGGTCATGAGCGCTTACCTTGAAGATCCTGAAGCTGCCAGAGCAGCTCTACCCTGGTTGAAAGAGGGTGAAGAGGCAAGAAGGCAGATTGCAGATTTGATGATAGATCTAGAAATGCACAGAAATGGTGACTCTATACACTTCTGGGCGATTCATTCCACAGAGGATAATTCATTTATCGGAATGATTGGATTAGGTGACGAACTACAATTAGCAGCATCAGCGTATAATCTAGGATATTGGGTTAGGAAAAGTTGGAGAAGAAAAGGAATTGCTCGCGCATGCTCAGACGCAATTTTTGAATGGCAATCCCAGAGAACTGAACAATCACTAATTGAAATAACGGTTCATCCCCATAATAAGGCAGGACTAGCTACTTGTAAGTCGATTTGTGAAAAGTGGAGTGGATTGGCAATAGAGGGTTATGTGCCAATTGAAATCGAAAATCGTACAATACCTCACGTTCTGCACTTGATACAGTTGAACCGTGGTGATTAGATGAATCCGGTCTGGTTGACCGTCGACTCTGACGATATTCGTCACACTCCCTCCTCTCAAGGCCATCCGACAAGGTCCAAAGGGGTCCCTCACGAAGGAACTTCTTCCGATATGCGAATGGCCATGAAATATTTCAGAGAATGGTTGGATAAAACGCAAGTATCTCTAACGATTTTTGTTATTGCAGATCAACTCGATGACCAATTTTTCAGCGATTGGTTACGCGAATTATTGGACAATCATCCACAGGTGACGATAGGCTGCCATGGGTTAACACACCGTTGCTGGTCTGCATTTCCTGAAGATTCTGAAGGGTTGTTGAAAGCGTTGGTAGAAGCAGATGTTAGACTACATGACTTTGCGGGTGATGCTTGGAGACCATGGTTTAGAGCCCCAGCGGGATATATTGCTCCTTGGATGGCTCCGGTGATTGCAAAAGCCGGCTTTGAATTGGACAGTAGTGTAAACCCGTCTTGGTTAGTAAGGAAAAAAGCGGGACCGTGGAAAGATTGGAAAGCTGTGCAAAAAGCACTGAAAGATTCTGGATTGATCAGTAGACCTTGGTTATGCAGATTATCTCTACCAACTTGTGGGCCTGCGTTATCGATACCGTTCCTTTCATGGAACGCCAGAAAAGCCTGGTCGAAGCTCGGACCATTTGTATTGCCAGATGAAGCAGAACATACAGTATATTGGCATATCTTGGATCATGGCAGGAAAAATGGGCGTTGGAAACCACCTTTACTGATTGATTAAATCCAAAGGCCTCAAATCTTGCTCGACATAGGAGCGCCATGGAGAACAAGTTTTGGAAAGGCCTTCTCCTGATTGGAATAGCGATGCATGTGCTTGCTGCAATGCTAATGCCTTTGGGATTAGATGCCCATGTTCATGCAAACTATGTCACCGATGGAATGGATGATGATGAGGCGCATTTGGAATGGGGTTCTGTCAGGCCAGAATCTTCCGACGGTTCAACTCCAAAGGAAGTACCCGCTGATGGGAAGTGGTTTGCTTGGCATATGATAATCGAAATATGGTTCACTATTTTTGAGCCATCTGCCACAACTCTTCACGTTCTGGGGCTAATCGGCGGTTTAGGTTGCTTAGCAACAATATTTCTACTTACAAGAGATCTATTCGGCCCTGAACAGGCTCTTCGTTTAACCGCTCTAGCATCAGTGTATCAGCCATTGATGCGTGCGACGGGCATATTCTATCAAGAATCGATAATTTTGATACTTGTTGCTCTCTCAACATACAGTGTAATTAGAGCGCTACGAGATGAACGGAATTTGAGTCCATGGTTATTGCCTCCAATAATATGTGCAATGATCGTTCTGTCATTCAAAGGAATGCCACTGTGGTACGTTATTCCGGCAGGTTTGGCATTATTAGCATCAACTAAAATGCAAATGAATTTAATTGAAATAGCGGTTATCTCTTTGATTATACAATTAATAATAATGTACAAAAATGGGGTATCAACTTCTCATCCCGACATTATTCCAGCACTACTTTCAGGGTATGTAGCATACTTCCTTTTCGTTATTGGGGGGATATACTATTTCACCAAGCAAGATGGTGACGAAAATGATGAATCAAAAATCATTCATCGGGCATCTTTGATGATTTCAGCATGGCTGATTGGTTGGATTTCGGCTTTGTGGATTATCGAGGCGGTTGCGATAGAAAGGGAATTATTCGGTGCAATGAAATCTCTTACTCAGGTTCCACGTTATCTCTCGCTACTTCTTGTACCGCTGTGGTTCGCTAGAATGTTAAGAGACAACACATCTGGTTTAAGTCTCTCATTAAACCGTAATGCAGTTGTCGTTGCAGTGAGTATAATGTTACTGCTTAACTCGTATATTTTGATAGAATCGCGTCCTCGAGGAACCGATGTTATTGGAGAACATATTGGTAATGAAATCGAAGACGGAGAAGATATTCTATTTTTGGCAAATTCACCACTTTCTATTCATCGTTTGTACAGTATTAAATTTTCAATGGATCCAGATAGCGATGGAGATAATCTTGGATTTTGGCGAACAAAGGATAGCGGTTGGGAAAATGAATTATTGCAATGCGATGAATTCCAAGATATCGAATGGATAGTTGTCTATCCGTGGATTGATCCAGTAATACCAGATGGCTGGGTGGAAACTGATTTTGAAGGTTCGGAAATGGTAAGCGATAGCTACGAATTGTACGTTTGGGGGGAAGAATATGAAAGATGTCCTTAGTGGAGTAAAGGTACTTGATTTATCACGCATTTTGGCTGGTCCATATTGTGCTCAAATGCTATCAGACCTTGGTGCGGATGTAACCAAAGTTGAGGCGCCGTGGGGAGATGATACAAGAGGATGGGGTCCACCCTTTTTGGATGATGGAACCGCTGCGTACCATCTTTCTTGCAATCGTGGAAAAGAGATTTTATTCCACAATTTGAAAGAAGATAAAGAAGAGATTCAGAAGTTGATTTCTCAATCAGATGTGGTAATTGAAAATTTCAGACCAGGACAACTAGAAAGGCTGATCGGACCAATTTCGCGAGATGTAATTTTGTGTTCAATAACAGGTTTTGGACAGAGTGGACCAAGGTCACAGGAACCCGGTTATGACTTGGCCTTGCAGGCGATGAGTGGCATAATGAGCATCACCGGCGAGGAGGGTGGAGGCCCTGTGAAAGTCGGTGTTGCTTGGATTGATATCATCACTGGATTGTATGCGGGTAATGCAATACTTGGAGCATTATTCAAGCGCGAGAGAACAGGCATCAATTCACATTTGGATATCTCATTGTGGGATTGCGCAATAGCATCTTTAGCCAATCAAGGTCAAAATCAAATCACGAGCGGAAACGATCCTGGACTACTTGGTTCAGGCCATCCAAATCTCGTTCCATATCAGGCATTCCAAACCTGTGACGGATGGGTTGTAATCGCTGTAGGCTCAGACTCTCAATTTGAGAAGTTATCACAATTTTTGGAATTTGAAAACGTCTGGTCTACCAATGAATTGCGAGTAAACTCTCGAAAAGAAGTGGTGGCAATGGTTCAATCTAAGGTTATTGGAATGACTAAATCTCAGGTTTGTGAACTGTTGGAAGGTATCCCAACATCACCAATCAATAAGATCAGCGAGGCCTTAGCTGACGCACAGAGCGTTGCCAGAGGAGTGGTGACAGAATGGGATGGGCAATCGGTACTTGCAAGCCCATTGCGTTTCATCTCAGAAAGAGAATAGCGAGGTCTGGCCCCCAGTTCTTACCAGTCCAGCACTCTCAAGTAATTCCATGGCATTGTCAAATCTCTTCTGCGAGAATTGCCGTTCTTCAACTAAGAATTTCTTCAATCCTTCAACATCGACAGTTCCTTGATTGAGTTTTTCATCATCAACTTCTACTACTGGATGGTTTCTGAAAATCTCTCTAATCTCATCCAATCTTTGTGGAATTTCCTTGTCCTTTGCTGCACAAATCGCTTCGATAGTATCGTATTCTTTGATCAATTTGAGACCTGTTTTGGGTCCTATGCCTTTGATTCCAGGATGAAAATCTGTTCCAATCATAATAGCTAAATCGATTAACTGGTTTCTGCTTAATTCGTTATCAGCGAGAATCTGGTCCAACACTATTCTTTGAGCTCTCACAATTCTGCCCATTCTCTTACTTCCATCAGAGGTGAAGTTACGGATTACTACTGGTGCACCGTATAGTAAGGCGTCCCAATCCTGGGTTGCTACTGCATCCAGTTGCCCGTTTGCAGCCATTACCGCTGCTTGAGCTTCACCTTCTGCTTCCGCTCTGAATGCTGGGATTCCCATCAGAGATAACATCTCAATTGATTCCTCGACCATTTCTGGTGTGTATTTGACGCAACGCTGTGCTAACTTTTGTGCAGTTGCAAAATCTCCAGCATCAAGCGCAGCTTTCCAATCCGCTTCGGCCTGCTCTCTACGCTCCCTTCTTGCATCCATCTCATCTTTCTTCAATTCAGGATGCTTCCCATCAAAGATGAATATGGGTTTGACACCCTTTGAGAGCAGTAGTGATGCACGTGAAAGGAATCCCATCAAATGAGCAACGACTTTACCATTATCGGCTCGCAGCGGCCCTCCGTCTCCAGTTGGCGAGCGGTCGCGAATAGTTGTGAGGAATTGGAAAGCGAGCAGAAAACTATCGATGCCGACCTTCTTGCCTTTCATCGCATCCATAGTTGTGTCTTCAGCGCTAGCCAAGTCACGTAGGTTGCAGCCCATAAATCACGCAATAGGTGCAGGCTCTTGAGTCTCACGGCTCAATGGCAGGAAGATGGCGGGCAATGCAGGATTCGAACCCACGTCTCCGGCTCCGAAGGCCGGAAGGATATCCAGACTACCCTAATTGCCCTG
>Ga0163110_10001841_pt1 | contig 10831 bp, 8 predicted proteins | sample CRUFie1St17metaG_FD_108703 | JGI IMG/M metagenome (GOLD analysis project Ga0163110, IMG submission 108703) | Marine microbial communities from the Costa Rica Dome - CRUD Field 142mm St17 metaG | ecosystem: Environmental > Aquatic > Marine > Oceanic > Photic zone | place: Costa Rica: the Eastern...
AAAGTCATTATTTTCAGAAAATCTCATATTTTTTAATCTATCAAGAATTATTGGAAAAGCAGTGTACATTTCCTTTCTTGATAAATTCATTCCTAGGCAAACATGAATTCCTTGACCAAAGGCAACATGTCGACGCGCATTTTTTCGAGTAACGTCAAACTTGTCTGGATTTTCAAATAAATCTTCATCTCTGTTTCCTGATCCATAACGAAGAAGCAAAGCTGACCCTGCAGGAATTGCTACCCCACCTAATTCAGTATCCTCTGTAGCAATCCTCCACATATTATTCGTTGGTGTAAGTAATCTAAGAGACTCCTCAATCATATTTGGTATTAGGCTATGATCTTTGACTACTAATTCCATTTGATCTGGATTTTCTATTAGTAGCTTTATTGCCTCAGTAATTGAATGTGCAGTAGTAGCATTACCAGCAACAAGAAGCTGCTGAATAATAGATAATTGTTCTGGGGTTTCCATTTTTCTGGTGACATCGTTTTCATCTTCAAATTCTAAAGTTGCAAGATCTGATAAAATATCATCAGTAGGATTTTTTGCTTTTTCTTTTAATCTTTCAGCAAAATATTGTTGAAATTTTACAAGTTTTTTTGCAATTTCAATATGTTCCTCGGGTGTGCTTGTTCCAGATAATTGATCTGTAAATGCTTGTGAGGATATTCTAAAGAATTCATAGTCATCAGTTGATGCGCCAAGTGCTTCAGCAATAACTCTAATAGGTAGAGGTTGAGCCAACTGACTTGCAACCTCACATTTCCCACTTTCAATAAATTGATCAATTATAAAATTTGTTTTTTCTTCAATTGCCGGACCCATGTCAGACACTCTTTTTGGAGTAAAAGCTTTATCAACCAATCGTCTATATTTTGTATGTCTAGGAGGATCAGCTGTAAGCATTGTATTTACTGCTGGATAACCATCTTTTTCCATAATCTCTGCTGCTTCTTCAGGATATACGTCTGAACCGCCATCTTTTTGAAGTAATCCAAACTCATTTGAAAAAACTTTTGCATTTCTTGCGGCCTCACAAATTAATTCATGTTTAGATACCTGAAAAATTCCTGTTGTAGGGTCTTGATAAACAGGTGCTTCATCTCTTAATTTTTTATAAAAAGCATGTGGACATTTCATAAGCTCTTGATCAAAAATATTTATTTCTTCTAAATTACCTTCAACTGGTTTTATAGCTTCACTCATGATTAATTCTCCAAAGGTGTACTTCTACTGCTTAATATAAAGGCTTTATATACTAAATTTCAATAAAAAAGATTTAACTTATTTTTCTTTAAATATTGCTAAAAAGTTACATTCATTTGATTTTTTTATAAAATCATTATCTAAAAAAGTCTTAATTAAGAAGATTTTATAAAAATTTTTGGTGGTTTAATTATGGTTAATTTTAAATTTTTATTTGGATTCATCCTTTTTTTTGTAATATCATTACCTAAATTCGGAAGTTTATGGAAAATCTCAAAAATAAAACTTTTATTATCACTGGCGGAGGAAGAGGTATTGGCGCCGAAGCTTCTAAGTTAATTGCTTCAAATGGGGCAAATATAATTTTAACATGCAGAACTGAAAGTCAAGGTTTATCTGTTGAAAAAGAAATATTAAATAATGGTGGTAATGCGAAATTTATTCCTCAAGATGTAACTATAGAGAATGATTGGCGAAGAGTTATTCATGAAGGTCTTGAATTCTATGGTCGTATTGATGGAGTTGTAAATAACGCTGGAACTTTCTCATGGAAGTCTATGAATGAGTCTAAATTAGATGATTTTAAAGAAGTTATTGACGTTAATTTAGCTGGGTCTTTTCTTGGCTTAAAATATGGAACAGAAGCTATTAGAAAGCATGGAGAAGGTGGTTCTATTGTTATGATTTCTTCAGTTCTTGGTAAAGTAGGAGTAGCAAATACCACGGCATTTTGTGCTGCGAAAGGTGGTGTAAGGCTTTTAGCAAAAGCAGGTGCCTGTGAATTAGGGCCAGAAAAAATAAGAGTAAATTCTATTCATCCAGGATTAACTGATACAGAAGTTGGAAAAGTTTTTACCTCTGGTTTAAGTGATAAGCAATTTATCCAGTCAAATATTCCCATGGGAAGAATGGCTAGATCAGAAGAAATTGCAAAAACAATTTTATTCTTAGTTTCTGATGAGTCTTTTTTTATGACGGGTGCTGAATTGACTATAGATGGGGGTTTTACCGCGGGGTAGTGATTATGGGTAAATTAGACAGAAAAGTTGCAATTGTTACTGGTGCTACATCAGGTATAGGAAGAGAAACTGCTATTTTATTATCTCGAGAGGGAGCCTCAGTTGTTTTCACTGGGAGAAATATAGATGCGGCTGAAGAGACTTCAAGCCTTATTTCAAGAGAGGGCGGTAAAAGTTTATTCATCAAGCACGATGTCTCAAATGAAGATAATTGGATCGAAGTTATAAAAACTACTAAGGATCATTTTGGTTCATTGGATATTCTAGTGAATAATGCTGGACAATTTTTTCTAAAACCAATAATGGAAACTTCTTTAAATGATTTTAATCAAATTTGTTCAGTTAATATTGATGGTACTTGGCTGGGTATGAAATATTGTTTGCCTGAGATGAATGACGGTGGTGCTATTGTCAATGTATCTTCTTTAATGGGTCAAATGGGTCTTCCTGATGCCTCAGGTTATTGCGCTTCAAAAGGAGCAGTTACATCGATGACTAAAGCCGCGGCATTAGAGGTTGCAAATAGAAATATTAAAATAAATGCCTTACATCCAGGTGTCATTTGGACACCTATGGTTGGCGCTGGTTCTGAGGGTGATAATGACCTTAAAAGTTTTTTTGAATTGGAGACTCCGCTAAGAGAGGTAGGGTTACCAAAAAATATGGCAGATGCTATTTTATTTTTATGCACCACTGAGTACCTTACAGGTTCCGATTTAAATGTGGATGGTGGAAGATTTGCTGATGGCGCTATGGGAAGTAACGCTAGTTAGTAATTCTTATGGCAATAACTATTAAAACTTCATCGAGTGAGAGAAAATTAGGATTCAGGGTTCTGTTTCTTGCTATGTTTGCCATTGGAACTGGTCAGACCCTCTTTATTGCGGTTTTACCTCCTTATGCAAGAGGAATAGGTCTATCAGAAGTTCAAGTTGGATTTATATTTTCATTATCAGCACTTGGCTGGATGATGATGAGCCCATTTTGGGGAAGAAAAAGTGATTTTATAGGGAGAAAATCAATAATAATTCTTGGCCTTTTAGTATACGCTTTTACAACAATTTTAATGGGGCTTGAATTTAGATTAAATGAGTTGGGGTATATTAATCTAAGTACTCTGTTTGGCTTATTAATCTTAACAAGAGGTTGTTATGGATTTTTAGGTTCAGGTGCCCACTCAGCATCGATGGCTTATGTGGCCGATCGAACTACTGAAAAAGAAAGATCTGGTGTTATGGCGGTTATGGGCTCTGCTTTTGCAATTAGCGGCATCATTGGCCCTGGTTTAGCCTCTGCAGCAGTATTGTTGGGACCATTAGTACCATATTTTCTTTTTGGATTTATTACCGCGCTTATTGCTTTTTTGATTTATATTTTTTTACCTGAAAAAACTAAACCTATTCGTCCAGCGAAAGTTCATGAGGCAAGACTTACACCCTATGATACAAGAGTAATTACTTTTGCTTTGATGGGTTTATGTATAAGTCAAACATCAGCTGTAGTTATGCAAATTCTATCACTATATCTTCAAGATAAGTTTGGTTACAGTAATACTGAGGCATCAGTATATACTGGTACAATGCTAATTTTTACTGGAGTTGCTACATTAATTGTCCAGCTAGGGGTTATAAGAAATATTTCACCGACTCCGTCAATTTTGCTTAGATTGGGATCAATAGCTACAATTATATCTCTAATACTAATTGTTGCTTCTAAAAACTTATATTTAATGGGCTTTGCGATGGCTATATATGGAATTGGCGGAGCATTAATGGGACCAGGTTTATTTTCAGGCTTATCTCTAGCGGTTGGCAAAGATGAGCAAGGTGCAGCTGCAGGTATTTTAGTGAGCTCTTATGCAGCAGGTTTTCTTATAAATCCTTTAACAGGCATGCAATTATTTATTATAAATGTAAACTTTCCATACTATCTTGCGACTGTATTAATGCTCGTGTGTCTACTAATTGCATTCTTTGATAAAAGACTTAATAGGGTTGCAGATTATCAAGACAATATTGATTTTCAAGGTCATAATGGTTGATTAGAATGTTCCTTCAAGCTCAATTTTAAAAAAACTATGCTCATTTATATCAAAATTTTCTTGAATAAGTAGATCATTATTTGATTTAAAACCGTTATAAATTAATTTTCTTCCAAAACCAAAATTTGTGTCTAAAATATTTTTTGCAATAAAGTTGAAATTTAGTCTTTGATTAATCTTGGCTGTAAAACCAAAACTCAAAGTTGGATCTTGTGCAAATCTTCCCCACAAATAAGGATCATAAATATTAAATTGTGATTGAGATCTGTAAGTTAAACTCCAGCTATATTTACCTCCAGGCACATCTTGTCTAAGACCAACCGTAGTTTGCCACCTTTTGAACCATGAAAAATCTCTTTTAATGTTTGTCACAGGATCCATAACTTCTGTACTTTGAAGGTATCCATTGAATCTAAAGACTCCTCCTTTAAGGAGTTTATTTATTCTAATACTCCCATCAATTGTTGCTTTAGTTCTCTCGCCAGAACCTAAATTTCCTATACCAGCATAACCATCGATTGGGAGTCTATCGACTGGACCATCAATTTCCCTAGCAGTTCCCTTTAAGGTTATAACCCCTCCATCATTTGGTAGTCTCCATTCATGCTCTAATTTAAACTTCCAGGCTGTTTCTGGTCTTAAATCAGGATTTCCAGCTCGAATAGTTTCTTCAAATTGATCATAGCTGGAAATAAAATCATCAAAGTTAATTTGACCAACACTTCTCTCGATATTAATTCTAATCTGTCTGTTTTTTTTATAATCCCATTTAATATCAATTCTTGGTTTCCAGTATTTAAATTCTCTTGATAAATTTACATCTCCAGATTGACTAATCTTTGACCATTCATAATTCAAAGCCAGCTCTGTTCTAATTTTCTCTGATAAAGGAAGGTTATAGGATAAAAATCCTTCATATCTATCCTCTTCAACTAACCCTGATGTATTTATTAATCCAGCATTGGTCTCTATTGAATTGCTGTCAAAAAATCTAAGATTAAAAGTCCTATTTAATTTGTTATAAGCACTCTCAAAACCATACTCTAATGAACTATTTTTACCGATTAGTTTATTAAAACTTAATCTAATTATTCGCTCATTTTCTTTTCTAATGTTTGTTTCAGTACTATTATTATATGAGTTTTCTGTATCATTTAAGAACGAAATATCATTTTGATCTTCATTTTCCTCTGTTAGTACAACCCTTAATTTAAGTGAGTGATTTTTATTAATTTGATGCTCCCAATCACCTCCAAACTCCCATCCATCATTGTCTTCTTTTCTATCCCAATTAATTTTTTTATAAAACGCCTCATTTTCTATATCTGATGGAGAAAAATATTCTTGAATTTGTGGAGAATTTTCTTTTCCATTAAACCATATCAAAGTATTTATTCTTATAATATTTTTATCATTAATTTTCGATTTTAAATCTATATTTATTCTGTTACTAGATTGATACTCAATAGTTTCGCGTAATCGATAATAAAGTAATGATTGTTCTTGATCGACAGTAAATTCATTATATTTTCTACTATTTAGATCGCCAATTCTCTCATAACCTAAAATAACATCAACTTTTTTTATTTTTGTAGACCAAGATCCAATCCCTCTCCAGTTACTGCTGCCTGAGGTTAAATATCCTAATGCAGCGCTCCAAGTTCCAGAACTCTTTGATAAGTTACCATCTACAATAATGTTTACAATTACACCATCTGAGCGAACATCTAGACCTGCTTCCGTACCTCTTATTACTTCTATTCGAACTAACGAGTCTGTATTTATTCTTTCCAAAGTTTTTATAATATTATTACTTTTTGAGGATTGTCTTTCACCGTTAATTAAAATTTGAGTTCCAGATGATCCAAAACCGCGCCTTTTATCATTACTACCTGGTTCATAATTTTCTGAATTACCAGAGCTTAAATTTTCTATACCTGGTATTCTTTTAATAGCATCAGCAGCATTAGTTACATTATATTGTTTAAAATAGGCTTGGTCATATATAATTTTATTATCCTGTTGAGCAAAAATTTCAAAAGGAATTAAAATTAAAATAAATAAATAAAAAAAAATTTTCTTCTTAAAAAACATAAGTTTTTTTATGATCTATTTTCATACCAACCGTGAAAACCATAGGGAACTCTATGGGGAAGTTGTGCTGTAGCAACTGGTCCATCGTCAACATGTTGGGCGTCTAAAAAAATAAGATTTGATCTATTTTCTGCACCATTATATTCAGTTGCAATTAACCATCCTTCACCATCTTTACTGTCCTTTGATTTTGGTGCAAACACTGGCTCACCAACAGCACCACCTTCGGAGGTTGTATATGATTTTCTCTCTCCTGTGTTGTAATCATAATGTATTATTGAATTTAGTGACATTCCTTTAGGATGATGACCTATGCTTCCAGCGTAGTACCCTTGAGAATATTTTCTAAGTGCAAACCTTTCATCAAATCTCGGGAATTCCCCAGTAATATTATCCAAAGATGTCTTTATTAATTTGGAATTTTTAATATCTAACTGCCATCTTGCATGTTTAGCCTCAGCTTCTGATTGTTTGGGCATAGTACCATCCGCATAAGGAAATAGAGGTGGAAGTCCAAATTCCATGCAATCGCATATAATGGATCCATTTTCTTCATATGAATTCATATAATGAAAAACAAAGGTAGGATCTGCTTCAATCCATTTTGCATCTTTTGCAGTTCCATTTCTTGGCATTACACAAATATGAGTTCCTTTTTCTGGCTCCCATGCAAAAGCAGGGCCTCCATTTATTACTCTTTCAAAGTCACCTGTTAGGGGAAAAACAGGAATAATTATATAATTTTCAGTTGCAAAAAAATCATGAACCATCGAAGGAAATGGAGCTTTAATTATTTCTGATTTTGTAATTTTTCCATCTTTTGAGACAGATGTATATCTTATTGTATCACTAAAAAAACCGTCAGCCATATATCCAAAAAATAATAACTCTCCTGTTATTGGATCAACTTTAGGGTGGGCTGTTACTGGACCTTGAAGCTTATTATCAAATGTATAAGAACCAAATGATTCAAGTGTAAAAGGATCGAATTCGAAAGGCGCATGAGCTTCTTCAAGCGCTAATAATTTACCTGCATGAGATACTATTGAGGTATTCGCTAATCCATCAGTTTCAATACCTTTTACCGAAGGGTCAGTGTCTGTAGGATCCATACCACTTGGAAATAATGCTTCACCAGCTTCATGTTCTTTTAGCCACTTTACTGTTCGCATCCAACGATTAATATATGAAACTTTTCCATTATTTATATGAAAAGCATGTACCATACCATCTCCGCCAAACCAATGAGATTTGCCACCTCTAGGAGAAAATTTTGGATCAGGACCATTTCTATAATAACTCCCATTTAAATCTGTCGGCAAATTTCCTTCTATAATTAAATCATCAACGTTACTTTCCATTCTAAGAGGTGCATAATTTCCTATTAGATGATCTTCTCTTGGATACGGTTTAGCCATTATTACTCCCCTTAAATAAAATCATATTTTACTATTATAAATTTTAATTTTTTATATGTAAAAGGGATTGTTGCTTTAGATTTACTGTGCTGTAATAAAGATATCAATTTGATATTTAGGAAAAGGAGATAAGCAAATGAAAGAATGCATGCAATTTTACATTAATGGTGAGTGGGTTGATCCAGTTGATCCTAAGCACTTAGATGTAATTAATCCTGCTACAGAGGAAACAATTGGTAAAATAGCTATGGGCAATAGCAAGGATGTTGATAAAGCTGTTGCTGCAGCTAAAGAAGCATTTGATAGTTTTTCTCAAACTTCAAAGGAAGAGCGTCTGGCTCTCATGGGAAAAATTCTTGAAGTTTATCAATCACGTTATGACGAAATTGCAGAAATAATTTCTTCTGAAATGGGTGCGCCATTATGGCTCTCAAAAGCAGCTCAAGCTGCGACTGGAGCAGGACATTTTGGTACTTTTATGGAAGTCTTAAAAAATTATAGCTTTGATGAAGATAAAGGTACGACAAGATTACGAAAAGAACCTGTTGGAGTATGTGGTTTAATTACTCCTTGGAATTGGCCAATCAATCAAATTGCATGTAAGGTTGCTCCTGCATTAGCTGCTGGTTGTACCATGGTTTTGAAACCATCAGAAGTTTCTCCATTAAATGCTATAATTTTTGCTGAAGTGCTTCATGAAGCCGGTGTTCCAGCAGGTGTATTTAATCTTGTAAATGGAGATGGTTTAAGTGTCGGTGAGGCTATGTCTTCACATCCAGATATCGATATGATGTCATTTACTGGATCAACCAGAGCAGGAGTAGCAGTTGCTAGAGCTTCCGCCGATACTGTAAAAAGAGTTTCACAAGAGCTAGGTGGTAAATCAGCTAATATTATACTTGACGATGCTGATTTTAATAAATCAGTTGCTGGTGGTGTAACTAGCTGTTTCATGAATTCTGGTCAATCTTGTAATGCACCTACTAGAATGCTTGTACCTGCTGATAGACAGGACGAGGCCGTTGCTATTGCTAAAGCGACTGCAGAAGCAACTTTAGTAGGTGATCCTAAAGAAGTTGCAGCAGGAGGAATTGGTCCAGTTGTAAGCGAAGTTCAATTTAATAAAATTCAAGGATTAATTGAAAAAGGTATTGAGGAAGGTGCTACACTTGTTGCTGGTGGCCCAGGAAAACCTGACGGTTTTAATGCCGGTTATTACGTTAAGCCAACTATTTTTTCAGATGTATCCAATGATATGACTATTGCCAGAGAAGAAATTTTTGGTCCTGTTTTATCAATTCTTCCATACAAAGATGAAGATGATGCCATTTCAATTGCCAATGATACAGAGTATGGATTATCTGGCTATGTATCTGGTAGTCAGGAAAAAGCTCAAAAGTTTGCTGAGAAATTCCGTTCGGGTAACGTTCATGTTAATGGCGCAGGTCCAGATTTTAATGCACCGTTTGGCGGTTATAAGAAGTCAGGTAATGGAAGAGAGTGGGGTGATCTTGGTTTTGAAGAATTCTTAGAGATTAAAGCAATTCTTGGCTATAACGCTGCTTAAACTAAACTAAATTAAATTTAAGAAGGCTACTATCTTGTGTAGCCTTTTTTATTTGATAGGTGGTTTAATTTTTAAAGTCGGTTCGATAGAAATATTTTGATGATTTTGAAAAATAAGATCAATGAGGATTTTATCTCCTATCTTTAAATTTTTATCGATGCTGGATAGCATTATATGAAAACTTCCCGGTTCGAATAATACAGTGTCATTTGAAGCTATTTTTGTTCCATTAGAATGGTGTTTCATATGAGTCATGTTACCCATCCTCTGCGTTTCATGAATCATTACAGACTTAGCGTTAGGAGAAGAGGCTTTTATCAAAAAATCATCTTCAGCATCTGTATTTCTAATTTCAAAATATACTGCCCCCATTCCATTTGGAGTAAGTCTAGCCCATTCATTATCGATTATTATCTTTGCATAGACATCATTAAAACAGAGAGTAAAGGCTACTATTATTAAAAATTTTTTCATTTAATTTTTAGGAAGTATTTTCTCAACAGCTTTTACAAGGCTACCAGACATAGGCTTTGTTAAAGATGAAAATGACTTATTAAATGATCCATCAGGAGCAATTAAGTATTTATGAAAATTCCATTTAGGCGTTCCTGCAGATTGCGTAAGAAGCCATTTATAGAAAGGGTGAGCATCATCGCCTTTCACGCTAACTTTAGAAGTCATTGGAAAATCTATTCCAAAAGTAGTTTCACAAAATTCTTTTATCTCACCATCGCTTCCTGGTTCTTGAGAGCTAAAATTATTTGCGGGTACACCTATAACAATCAATCCTTTATCTTTATAGTTATCCCACAATGTTTGAAGGCCCTCATATTGCCCTGTAAAACCACATAATGATGCAGTATTTACTACTAAAAGCGCTTTACCCTTGTATTGATCAAGGTTTAAATCACCACCTTCAATTGACTCAAAGCTAAAAGAAAAAGCATTTGTATCAGAAGTATTATCAGCAATAACGTTACTTTGGTTAAAACCCAAAAATACTAAGAGTGTTAATAAAAATTTTTTCATAACAATACCTGTAAGTTATTTTTAATTAAAAATTATTAAAAAAATAATAAGTTTCTAAATAATGAGGGCAATTTAACTGTTGTTATAATTTTTGTAAAATTAAATTTATTTAATGGGTGCGTTATTTTGACCTTTAATTATTATATTTATAAGAAAATCACATGATTTATATTTAAATTATCTATATGATAATCAATTAAAAAAGAGAACAAAAATGGATTTAAATGCTGGACCAGAATATATTGATTTTAGAAAAAATGTTCTCTCCTTCCTTGAAGAAAATAAACATATGGCAGGTAAAGCTAGAACCCCGGTAAGACCAAGCAACGAAGAACTTAAATGGCAAAAAAAATTAATCGATAATGGTTATGCTGCAAGAACTATTCCTAAGGAATATGGTGGGTACGGTGCCGAGTCTGATGTTTTAAAATCGCGTATAATTGCTGAAGAA
>Ga0163110_10001845_pt1 | contig 10824 bp, 14 predicted proteins | sample CRUFie1St17metaG_FD_108703 | JGI IMG/M metagenome (GOLD analysis project Ga0163110, IMG submission 108703) | Marine microbial communities from the Costa Rica Dome - CRUD Field 142mm St17 metaG | ecosystem: Environmental > Aquatic > Marine > Oceanic > Photic zone | place: Costa Rica: the Eastern...
GTTACATTAACAACATCAGGTGATAATCACGATATAGATATTAGTCAGACAGACTAATGCTATGCATTTCATTATTGCCTTCTTGCTGGTACTAGCACCCAATATTGCTTTAGCAACAATTGGCGATGTTATATTACAAGAAGGCAATACAACTATCCAAAGAGAATCAGGCGAAAACTTTGAATCCGTGATCGACCTTGACGTGTTTTCGTATGACACAGTCAAGACAGGCAAAGGCAGAACGGCCATTGAGTTCATCGACGAAACAAGAGTTGATGTAACAGAACACTCAAAATTAGTGATTGATGAATTTGTGTACGATCCTAACACACAGACAGGAGCATTAAGCCTCAAAGCATCACTGGGCACTGTGAGATATGCGTCAGGACAGATAGCAAAAAATTCAAAACAAAACATAAAGATATCAACACCTTCTGCGGTCATTGGTGTTAGGGGAACTGATTTCACAATGACTGTGGACGAAATAGGCAACTCCACAATCATACTGCTACCATCTTGTGACACAAATGGAAACTGCTATGTGGGAGAAATATCAGTTGAATCAGACGCAGGACAAGTCATTATGAACCAGGCCTTCCAGGCAACTGTGGTTGAAACATACAGTTCAAAGCCAATGACTCCTGTGATATTAGAATTAGATATAGATCAGATCAACAACCTACTCATTATATCTAAACCAAAAGAAATTGAAGAACAACAAGAATATGAAAAAACTTTGAATGCTGTGGCAAATGCTTTGGATCTTGATTTCTTGCAGATTGAAGAATTAAGCAAAGATTATCTAGAAGAAGATGAAGAAGAAAGATGGGCAACTGGATTAGACATCGATTTCCTAGAACAAAATTTTCTTGTTGATATCCTAAAACAATTGAACATTCAGTTGGCAGAAGAAATGAGAAACGAATTTGACAAAAAGAAGTCCAGACAATTAACTGATGTGCCTATTGGCAAAGATCCAGAGACGGGCATCATAATATTAGATGAACAACCTCATTGGGTGTACATCAGAGAAGGCGCATCTGGCAGTTATTTAGAATTAAGATTGGATCAAGAATACGGATATGTGATCAATTTGCAACAGAACGATTTCGAAATCTATGATCATACGATAGGCGGAAATGAAAATGTCATTAACATTTTACAGATCAATTAGTATAATATGTTTTTTCTTGCTGTTTAGCAGTTCAGTACTTGCCAACACCGCCTTGGTTATGCACAGCAATTATTCAGATGCTCACACAAATGTAAAATCACAACTAGAAGCAGACGGTTACACAGTAACATTCCAAACTTCTGGTGTGGTGCCAGATAACCTTATCAACAATTATGATGTTGTTTTTGACTTGAAATACAACAACAATATTGGTAGCAATGGTAAGGCCAGGTATGATGATTTTGTAGAAAATGGCGGAGTGTTGGTCATTGTGGGTGAGAACAGTGGCAGTTATTCAAACACAAACAACACCGTTAGGGCCTTCATACAAAATAAACTTGGCGGCACACTAACTTTCCAAGGTAACACAGGATCGCAAAGTTGTGGTAACGATTGTAACATTACACAAACAAATACATCAGCAGGAGTGTCTAGTTATTCCAATGTTGGTGTGTATGCCTATGGTGCTTATTTCACAGGTGATGGTACTTGGGTAGCAAAAAGTACTAGTGGAAAAATTTTATGGATGAAATGGTCTGGCAGTGAATTGCCTACAGGATACACTGGTGAAGTTTATGTAACATTTGACATCAATCAATTTACTTCTACATATGACGGTGATGATATGGACAACCTTATCAGTGATTTGTATACTTCAGCAACAACCACTTCGGTCACTATTACATCTTCACAAACGACAGCAGTAAACACTGCCAAAGGATCAGAAAGCAATGGTATCAATATGAATGTGAACGGCGACAACAACACTATCAATATTCAACAAAAAGGCGAAGATAATTTTGTAATTGGTTCCGATTGGTCAAGCACATCAACAGTCACAGGAGATGATAACACAGTTAATATCGATCAAGGAAATATTACTACAAGCGGAAACAGTGGTCACAATGGTATAGGTTTGGACATCACTGGCAGTACGAACACGGTAAACATCAGCCAAGGGGATTATTCAGCCGACTCAGGAGATCACAGAATTATGTTGGACATCGATGGAAACACCAACACAACTAATCTGACACAGAGAAATGATGGAGACAACAACAGCGAACACTATATGAGTGTCGACATCGACTCTTCATCCAATGTCTTAAGTATGCAACAACTTAATGACGGAGATAAAATCCTTTTCGTTGATATAGATAATGGGAATAATACAGTAGATATCAATCAATCAGGCAGTGGCGAACACTATTTAGATCTCTCACTTGGCACGGGATCATATGCACACGATGTTGATATCAGTCAAACAGGCAGTGGCAATCACTCTGGTCGAGTAAATCTTGATGGGTATTCCACTGATTTCGATCTTTTGCAACAAGGTTCTACTAATCAAAATTATAATTTAGATATGACTTGCGGTACACAGAACGGATGTTCTGTTTCTACAACGCAGGGAAATTAAAAAACCAATCATCATCACCTATAGTTGACACTTTATAAATATTTTGTATAATTTAGCTGTAGCTAAGTTGGAAGGAAAAACAGAAAAATGACAGAGTTTACAACTGGTATTTGGAATGCGTTTAGAAATGTTGCAGGAGGTTCGAGCCTCACACTTGCTTTCATTTTCTTTCTTGGCCATATTGTAATTGCCATGACTGTGGTGAGTATAATGACTGGTGCAAGTATATGGGAAGCAGGAGCAGTGGCTCTCGTTGAACCCGCAGTCAATTCAATTTGGTTTTACGTGTTGCATAAAGTATGGTATAGATTGAAGAGTTGACATTAGCCATTAATAATGTATACTTGCAGTATGCATTTGATGATCGACCTAGAAACATTGGCCACCTCGCCTAACGCCGCCATCCTAACCATCGGTGCTTGTAAGTTTGATCCAAAAGCACAGGACATACATTCACAATACTATGAAAGAATTGTATTAGAATCACAGGAAAGTTATGGCAGAATTATTAATGAGGACACATTAAAATGGTGGGGTCAACAGGACAAGCAGATACAGGAAGACGCATTCGGTGAAGGTGATGACAGAATAGATCTTAAAGATGCAATGAAAAAATTGTACACATTTGGATTGGGTACAACCAATGTATGGAGTCATGGTTCAATATTTGATGTGGTAATAATTGAGGATGTGTGTAGATCTTTTCAACAGGCAGTCACCTGGAAGTTTTGGGAGGTGCGTGATACCAGAACACTGTTTGACCTAGCAAACGTAGATGTAAGAATAGAAGGCAAACACAACGCACTCACTGACGCACTAGCACAGGCACACGCCGTTCAAAAAGCATACAAAATACTATCAGTTAAATAGCATTATGCCACGATGCGTAATGTTGGAAAAAGGAATCACCTATAGACCTGGTGGTAAACTCTATCCTTGTTGTCTATGGCGTTGGGGCGATGCTAAGATCCCCACTGATTACGAAAAATTCAAAACAATGCGTGAAGAAAAAAGACAGGAAATGAATTCCAGTGACCAGTGGATACCAGAGTGTACACAGTGTGAACAAGACACCAATTACAAAGGATCTAGTTTTAGAGATCAAGCCAATAAAATAGTGGAAGGCGGATTTTGGGAAATGAATTTCAACAACACCTGCAATCTTGCCTGTAGAATGTGCAATGGCTCTTTGAGCAGTACCTGGGCGTCTTTGGTCAAACAGAATCCAAATCTTGAATGGCACAGTGATTTCAAAGATACTGCATACGAACAACATTTAAAGTATGACAAGATAGAATTTTATCACGAATTACCTCAAGTTAGGCACATCAAGTTGCTTGGTGGTGAACCTATGTTGATGAAAGAAGTGTATAGGATGTTGACCCACGTGATGGAATCTGGCCACGCGAAGAACATTAATCTGCATATCACAACTAATCTCACCCAACCATTCACAGATTATTGGCACAATGTCATAAAAAAATTTAAATCAGTACAAATTATGGGAAGTGTAGACGGAATAGGAAAAAGATACAATTATATTAGGCCAGGCAGTAATTGGGATGATGTATTAGAGAATGCAAAACTTGTGAGAGATCTCCAAGAAAAATATAAAAATTTAAAATTGAGTATAAGTTGTGTTGGCCAGACTTTGACTGCTGTGCAACATTGGACCGTGTTCAAATTCTGGGAAGGCATAGGAATACCAAAAATAGATATAGAGCAGGTGTACGAACCAACTTTCATGAGTTACAGATCACTGCATCCAACTCTAAGGAAAAGATTTAAAATCACGACTGCAGGTTTTGATTATGATCCCAAAGAATGGGATATGTTGGTCAAGCAAATGGCCATACTTGATAAATTACACGGCACTGATTTCAAAACAGAGTGTCCAGAATTATTTGATGTATTATAGTTTAGAAAACAATGTACCTTACATCCAAAACACTGATACCGCAAATATCAGTGGACGTGGATTGTCTTATGTGGTAGGACAGTATGGATGTGCATATGTGCCACATTTGAAAAGCAATCCGCAGGAACTACTTTCCTGGAAAGATTCCATTGGCTTTTATAAAAACGATGTGGTATCAATATTCGATTATTACAATTTTTCTTCAAGTTTAACTTTTTATCCAGACAATGAAGAATTGTTATTCATACATAATCCTGAGATGACTGTTGTGGACATCAGTTTCTATAATACAATTCCTGCATTCAAACGTCTTTCTCCGGAAGAGCAAAACTTTTACGACGACTTATGGGTGGACATTTCTAGTCCATATACTGTCAATCCTTACTATCAGAAAGACATTAGACAATCTCACAACTTTGAATTTTTCGGCAAAGACAATTATAAGCAACCTCGAACCAACACAAGGTTTAAACACAAATTGGTTCCAAGACATCCTCTAAACACCAAAGACAATTTAAACAAAGATAATGTGTACGGTATATTCTTGCCTGATCAATTTGAAAAGAAATTACAAGAGTTTCAAAAGGATGATGTTGCACGATCAGATGTTTTAATGGCAACTATTCTACAAGGATTGCAAAAAGATTTCACTAATAAAATAAGTTTAGGCAATAACCAAATATTGATTTTAGATCAACTTACCACCCAGTTCAAGATCAGCAAAGGTGATGTTAGCCAACTAAACATACATCCACTTTGGTATAAAACCACTGTGAGAAAAAATTTCCATTATTCCATTTAGTCATTTTTCTTGCATCACTGCACCTATAGAGCATATAATAGTGTAATAAGGAGATATATTAATATGTCAACAACAGATGAAATGAAAAGTCAATTCGACACTTACGTCGAAGAAAATGAAAAGTTTGCAGACAAGGGTGTAAAAGCCTCTGCCACTAGAGCAAGAAAGGCTCTGCAAGAATTAGGTAAGTTAATCAAATCTAGACGAAAAGAAATTCTTGAAGAAAAAGCGGCAATGTCAGCCAAATAAATCTTAAACATTGGACTGGCTCCGGTCAGTCCAATTTAACATTATGGAAAATAGAGATACAAGTTTTAAACACTTCACAATCAGTATAGTTAAAAGTATATTCAGATTGGTTGGTTCCGCACTTATTATTTGTGTAGGATATCATATGCAAAAAGAAGCACCTTATTATCCTGACCTTTATAATGCAGGATACATTTTGATGTTTGCTGGAGGAACTTTCTTTGTTGCAGAGATACTAGGAATACTAGAAGAACTATGAGTTCAGATAAAGCAACAACATTTCTCAAGATTACTGATCCTGAAGCATACAAAAAAGCAAAAGAGATTGAGAAGAAAAGACAACAATTAGACTTCCCAAAATTAGAATCAAATAGAGTTGGTCCTTGGAACGAAAAAGATCAAGACTATGAATATGCCGCAAGGATGTATGAAGGTTTTGGTAAAGACAGTAGAAGAGTCATTGAAGCCGACGGGTCTTACTACAAAGGGTCAATTAAAATAAGGAAAGTTTCACGTAAAAGATTAAATGGCGATGGTAACTTTTGGCAAACATTTTATGAATTAGGTGATGGAAGATGGTTTGACAATAGTGGTATGCTGTGTGAAAAACCAAAAAGCAAAATTGCAGAAGGTGAAGCAGTTGACACAAAAGAGGAAACAGTATAGTATATGAGTATGGATATGAGTTTAGTACCTGTTGTAATAGAACAGACAAGCAAGGGTGAAAGATCATACGATATCTTTTCACGTTTATTAAAAGAAAGAATTATATTTTTAACTGGTGGCATCAATGAACAAGTGTCATCTATTGTGTCGGCACAATTATTATTCTTAGAATCACAAGCACCCGACAAAGATATCTTTATGTACATCAATTCTCCAGGCGGCCTAGTTACTGCTGGTTTGGCGATGTACGACACAATGCAGTTTATCAAATGTGATATATCAACACTAATTATAGGCCAGGCCTGTTCAGCAGGTTCATTACTTGCAATGGCAGGAACTAAAGGCAAAAGATATGCACTAAGGAATTCAAGGATAATGATCCATCAACCATCAGGTGGATATTCGGGACAAGCAACTGACATACTGATACACGCAGAAGAAATAACGAAGATTAAGAAAAGACTTAATCAAATGTATGCAGATCACACAGGACAACCTATCGAAGTTATAAATGATGCAATGGAGAGAGATAAGTTTATGTCTCCTGAAGAAGCATTGAAATTTGGTCTGGTAGATAAGATAATTACTAGTAGATCAGATGTTGAAACCAAGTAGCATATTCATTATACTTTGTATAATTTTTAGTAGATGGTTGCCACATCCACCTAATTTTGCTCCAGTAATCGCTGTGTTTATGATGGCAGGCACGATCAATTTGTTGCCCTGCTTGATTGCATATCTTATATCTGATGCCATATTAGGTTTCCATTCATATATGTTATGGGTTTATGGCAGTCTATTCTTAATTGCTTACCTACAGAAGGGAGCGATTGTGAGTAGCACAATGTTTTTTGTTATTACAAATTTTGGTGTTTGGACATCGGGTTGGTATGGTTACAACTTCGAAGGATTGCTAACCTGCTACATAATGGCCATTCCTTTCTTTGCAAATACATTGACAAGCACGGTTATATTCAGTATACTGTTTAAAAGAGCAGGAGAATATAATGAAGGTAAAGAATTTAATCTTAGCAAGTATATTGGCTACTTCAGTGGCCTACGCAGATCAAGAACCGCTTGAAATAACAATTCCCATATATTCACTTTACCCATCAGGCATGAGTCTGCAATCAATGAACGTGGATTCAGTATATCCGGATAGCAATTCAAACACAGTGGTAATGGGTGATGTATTGCAAAACAACAGCAGTTTTTCTATAGTAAGATCAGGTCCCAAAGGTCAAACAACATCAGTGTTCACAAGAGGCACCAATTCAAATCACACACTATTTTTGATCAATGGTTCTCCGATAGTTGACCATTCATCATCCAATAATATGTTTGATGCAGGAGTTGAACCAATCGATTACGCCACTTCTATTAATTTATACAAAGGATCCAATGGTGCTTTCTTTGGTGCAAACGCAATTGGCGGAGCAGTCAATATTAATACAATGGCAACGACAGGGGATGAAGTTACTGTTAGCACTGGATCAAACAATTCAAAATTATTAAGTGTGCAAAAAGGTTGGCACGGCGATAGTGGAATGTATTCTATCAAACTAATGACAGATGAATCAGATGGATATTCTGTTGTTCCTAATGGAGATGATGACGGATACAAATATGAAACTATTAATTTTGATTCAGAACACTGGGTAGGTAATGGCAGTTTAAGAACAACTATCATCAATAGAGATACTGATGCAGAATTAGATGGTTCAGGCACAGACGACACTGATTATACCACGGATCAAAATTTTAAAATGTATCAGATAATTTACACAGGCAACGAATTGAACTTCGTGTTGGACCACAACGCATATGATAGACAGTTTGTAAATGGCAGTGAAATAGATGATTATGACTCTGAAACTAATCACGCAAGATTATCTCTTAACAAAACAATTAATGAAATAGATTTTGTACTTGGCACAGATGTTTCATTGTATAGTGCCGAATTCCAAAACAGAGGCTCATACAATTCTAGTGTTGATAAATCTGCTGAAAATTATGCAACATTCCTAAACTTTGATTGGGTTGGTGATAAATGGATATGGAATGGTGGACTACGATATGACGATAATTCATTACATAGATCTGTTACAACTTATAGGTTAGGATCTAGTTATGAAGTGAATGACGGTGTGTTCCTTATTGCAGGAACCAGCACTGGATTTAAATCTCCGTCTTTATATGAAATGTATGGTGCGGATAATTTTGGATTTACAGGCAATCCTAATCTAAAAGAGGAGACTGCGATCACGTATGAAGTTGGATTAAAGGCAGACATCGAAGATGAGAATATGAGAATGTTTGCAAAAAGCACATTCTTTACAACAGAAATTACTGATCAAATCACATATTCAAATTCAACTTACACCAATGACACATCAGGTAAAACACAAATAAGTGGTTGGGATTATTCCAATAAAATTGTGCTAGATTCAACTACATTTGATGTAGGAGTGATGTATGTTTCTGCACAGAATTCTGACAACACACAGTTACTAAGAAGGCCATGGTGGCAAGGCAATTTAAGTGTCACTGAGCAAGTGTCTGACAAACTACAAATTTGGTCAGCATACAAATATTATGGCAAACACAAGGATTTACACTCAACAAATTATTCTACGATTGAAAGAGGAGAACAACACAACATAGACTTGGGTGTAAAATATATGATGAAAGATGATATGGTATTGTCCGGTACAGTCACTAACTTGTTAGATGAAAACAACGAAAGGCCACACGGCTATTCACAACCAGGACAGGAGTTCAACATATCATTTAAATATTTCTTTTAGATGAACGTTAGACCCGCATTTGTTATAGGTAATGGTGAAAGTAGATCAGCAATAGATCTACCTGAATTAAAACCTATTGGATTGACTGTTGGGTGTAATGCTTTGTATAGAGATTTCAAACCGGATATATTAAGTTGTTGTGATCAACGTATGGTCGCAGAAGCAAGAAAGTCTTTTGCCAATCCTATTTACACCAGACCGAACTGGGCAAATAATCACGCCTGCACGGCATATCCTGATTTGCCATACAAAGGAACACTGAGAGAAGATGATCCTTGGCATTGGAACAGTGGACCACACGCAATCAATATTGCCTGTACATCTTCAAGAGCGGGATGGATGGGCCAGAGAGCAAATTTAATATTTTTACTTGGATTCGATTTGACAGAACAAGGACAACAAAAAGTCAACAACATATACAAAGGCACACAAAATTATGATGCAGAAGATCACAAGCCAGTTGATCCTAAATACTGGCACTATCAACTTGCAAAACTTTTTGAATCATATCAAAAATGTTCTTTTGTTTGGATCGTGCCTAGACACATAACAACACCACCAACTTGGCAACAGCACAAAAATTTTTTCAGAGAGACAATAGTTAACTTTCAAAACTTTATAGATCACTGCGAAGAAAGAGTCGAGTCATTAGATATATTCTTTAAAACCATATGAAAGCATTTGTATTAGGCAACGGTGAAAGCAGACAAAAACTTAATGTAAGTCCTTTATCTAAATACGGATTCATATATGGTTGCAATGGTATCTATAGAGATCTGAGACCGGATTTTTTGATCACAGTGGATCCTACAATGGCTAAAGAAATTGCCAAAACAGATTACATAGATCGTTGGCAGGTGTACACACCATACTCCGACCTACAAAAGTTACACAAAAACTTTGTTTTGTTTAAAAGCAGTGCCAGACTGTGTGCTGGTGTGACAGCAAGTTTGATTGCTATCCAACACGGAGCGAAGGAAATATATTTGATCGGACACGATCTAGGTTCGTCTAATGGTTTGATCAACAACATATATAAAAATTCAAACAACTACAAACAGGCTTGGGAAGATGATGAGTCATTCAATGTATACACACCGCACTATCTACAACTATTGAAGAGTCATCCTCACATTGACTTCATAAGGGTGATGGGCAAACAGACTTTTTCAGTCAAAGATTTTAAGTCATTTAAAAATTATAAAGAAACCAAAATAGACACTTTTCAGAAGAACTTCTCATAAGTTTCTATAAATACGGGTAACAAAGGAAAAAGTATGTCTTTTCTAGTACATAACCTACCACCACAAGAAGTATACGTAAAGAAAGAGTATCTATATGATTTACAAAAAGGACACGGTGAACTAACTCCTGGTGTTTGGGTTTCAGTAAAAAGTGTTATGGGCAAGGCTTTATACTTTGAAACTTTACTTACAGACTATGGTGCATCTTTTGATAAATTGCCATTATCAGCATTTGTTTGGAAAGAAGATTATGACAAAGAAAATCAATTGCCGTTAGATCATTTACAAATATGGGATTGTTTTGATTACGATTTGACCGTGATCAGAAAACCTTTATTGAGCGATTGCGAATTTTTTGGCAAAGATAAAAAAATGCACAAAGGCGAATACATCTTTACAATTGATAATTGCCACAGAGATCAAAATGCATTGAACACAAACTTTTCAGAACACGACCCAGAACACAAATCATTCAATATAATCAAAATGGACAACGGCCAGTTCGCGGCACAGCCAAACAACAGAGTAATATTCACAGATCAAA
>Ga0163110_10001848_pt1 | contig 10818 bp, 10 predicted proteins | sample CRUFie1St17metaG_FD_108703 | JGI IMG/M metagenome (GOLD analysis project Ga0163110, IMG submission 108703) | Marine microbial communities from the Costa Rica Dome - CRUD Field 142mm St17 metaG | ecosystem: Environmental > Aquatic > Marine > Oceanic > Photic zone | place: Costa Rica: the Eastern...
CCGAGGTCGGCACAGTGTTCGGCGGCCGGCCTGAGAACTTCGACAGCTCGCTCCACGGATTCCCCATAATCCCACCCTGACTCCAATGAGCGCTGCTGAGGGCTTCCCCAGACCATGATATTTCCGCCAAGGCTGGAGCAAAGGTCGGCCAGCTGGCGAGCGTAGTCGATTGTGGCCGCTCGAACTGAGGCATCAGGGCTAGTGAGATGATATCCTTCAGTCTTGGCGAGCAACCAGTGGAGTCCCACAATTTGAAGGCCATAATCAGCTGCCGCCTTCCGGTAGCTGGCAATCTCCGAGGCAGAAATAAGGGCGATATCGTCGGCGAGGGTGAATGGGGCAATTTCGATCCCGGTGTAGCCCGCAGCCTCAGCGGCCTGACATTGCTCCGAAAAGCTGCGGTCTTGGAAGGTCTCGTTGCAAATCGCAAAATTCATGGCTCCGGTGTAGGGCCTGAAGGAGAAAATTGGCAGAAATTTCGTGGGGATCTTGCACTTGCTGGGATTGCGGTAAGGTAAGTTTCGTAGCAAACTGCATGACAGTGAAGGACGGAGGAGATAAACAAGGGGGTGAGGTTGCCTCTGGGCCAAGCCTCAAAGGAGACTTGGCCGCCCTGGTTAAGTTGCGGCTCAACGTCTTTGTTCTTCTGACAACCTTTTTTGGTTTTCTGATCGCAGTCCTCTCTCAGTCCGGGGCTTGGGAATGGGGGCAACTCTGGGCTTTAATACACACCTTGGTCGGTACGGCAGCGGCCGCCTTCGGGTCCGCGGTCTTCAATCAGTTGATGGAGATCAAAGAGGATGCCAGAATGCTTCGGACCGCTGATCGTCCGCTCCCTTCCGAGCGTGTTCTTCCAACCTGGGCGTTCATGCTCGGCTGGATACTTTGTGGGTTTGGCATCATCCACGTCGCAGCGATGGTGGACAAGGGAGCGGCTACCCTGATCGCGATCACCATCGCAACCTATGTGTTTGTCTACACTCCTCTTAAAAGAAGAAGTTCCATCAACACTCTGGTAGGTGCAATTCCCGGTGCTCTGCCACCGGTTATCGGGTGGGTTGGAGGTGGAGGTGGGATGGAAGATCCACGCGGATGGTTTCTTTTCGCTCTTCTGTTTCTCTGGCAGCTTCCACATTTTGTTTCAATCAACTGGCTATGCCGGGAGCAGTACGAAACAGCAGGGTTTAGAATGTGGTCTGATGGAGATGAATCAGGCAGGCGCTCTGGACTTTTAGCTGCAATATTTTCTCTGGGGCTCTCAGGGTTGGCGCTTTATGCATTTCTGATGGGATATGCAGGGTTGATGTTTGGCCTGATAGGTGGTGCGGCAGGACTTTACCTGTGCCTGATGGCGGCCAGATTTGCCCTGGCAGGGGATCGTCAGTCGTGTCGGCGTTTTTTTCTGCTCACGCTTTTCTACCTTCCTGTAGTGTTGACAGCTCTTGCCTTGAACTGGAATTGAGCAGTCTTGGACAAGCGCTGGATGTGGTTATCGTGGAAAGGTTGTGTGAATTTCCATTTCCAATCTGCCTTTGCCGTCCTAGGTTGCCCGTGTTGTGGCCAGACAAACAATCCATCTTGAGCCTGCAGAAAGGGATCCTGCGAAGCTGAAGAAGACAGGTCTGTCGATCGCGGTCCTGATGATCATTGGAGGGGTCCTCGTTACATTTGCATACCGCCTCAAACATCAGAGCGATGAGCAAGACGCCCGGCCTCATGTGGTCCAGCGCCTCACAGAGGTGTTTTTTGGTCGAGATCAGAACAATAGGGCATTCACCACCGAACAACTGAAGGGTAAAACGACCCTCTTCACCCCTCTTTCCCTCCAAGAGGGGGACAGAATGAAAGAGTCTCTGGGTGCGATGCGGGACCTGTCTAAAAAATTTCCTGATGACGAAAATCTGCTTTTTCTGGGTATTACAGTAAATCCCGAAGCCGATGGGCTGGACGAATTGCGGCATTTGCTGACGGAACTTGGTGTGGCGGATGATGCCCGGTGGTTTTTCGTGCAGGCCGAGGAAGAAGCTGCCAGAGGCTACATCCGCCACAAGATTCGAGCAGAATTCAAGGAGTCAATTTCATCGCTGGAAGGCCCGCGCGAGCGCTTTAGATCAACTCTCGTTTTTATCGATGAGAACCTTCACGTGCTGGCTCCGATGTTTGACCTGAACCTTGCCAGAGAGGTCGCTGATGATGCGGAAAGATTACTTGTGGAGGATCCCGAGGAAGCCATAAGGCTTAATGCCCGAGAGCGGGTCGATGATGTAGAGAGAGCTCGTGCCCGTCTGGATGCGGTCCTGCAGTATATTCGCGAGGGAGATCTGAAAGAAGGATAAGAGAATTATGACCGACAGAAATAAGATCATTCTAATCTATGCCGTTGTCGCGGTCCTGAGTGTCGCAGTACTTGGAACCTCCTTCTGGCTGAGGGAGTCACGGAAGCGCAGGTTCACACCCATTGTGGCTGATGCCGGTGGTGAAGTCGCCGAGAATTTTGGGAGTCTTGCCAAAAATCTTGTGCTGACAAATCAGGAAGGGAAGGAGGTCAGCCTTGCGGACCTTCAGGACAAAGTATGGGTGGCTACAAATTTTTTTGCGACCTGCCCCTACTGTCTGGAAACTGCTGCGGAAGATCTGAAAAGTCTCTATAAGGAATTTTCAGACGAGGATAACTTCCACGTAGTATCGATCTCCATAGATCCCGAAACGGACCAGCTAGAGCAGTTACAGGATTATGCCAGTGCGGTGGACGCCGACAGCAGTAACTGGTGGTTTGTTCGGGGTGAGGAAAAGGTAATTCATGAGTATCTCGAAAAGGAAATGGGATTCATGAAGGTCGTAAAGAACAAGGTGCCTCCTGCGAATACTCGTTACTCTCACGACCGTTCTCTGATGGTGTTTGATGGATGGCAGTGTGTGAAGAAGCGGGATCTTCAGTTTGCCCGTTCACAGGGAGAGAGCGTGAGGGAGAGCTTCTATCAGGACGTCAGACAATCTATCATGAAGGGGCTTGCCGGTAGAAGGACAGTCTCAGGTACGCAGCCATGAATGAGTTGGAAGCCTATCGCAAACGCGGGGCGAACTTGGCGCTTGCCAGAAAGCTGAAGATCGCAGTCTGGATCGTCACGGCTCTGGTCCTTTTTCTCGTGGGATTGATGCGACGGGTCAAAGTTGACCTGCCGGAGGGAGTAAGTCTGCACTTGCTTCCCCCCTTGCATGCCTTGCTGAATAGCGGTGCTGCTGCGGCTCTGGTCCTTGCCCTTCTTTGCATCAGGAAAGGTCGGGTGCTCCTGCATCAGCGTTGGATCTACGTCGCGATGGGATGTTCGCTCCTTTTCCTCCTGTCGTATGTGACCTACCATTTCACCACCCCCGAGACGATTTATGGGGACCTTGACGGGAACAAAGAGCTCAGCGAAGAGGAAAGGGCAGAAGCGGGGCCCATGCGAGCAGTGTATCTCAGTATACTGCTTTCGCATATTGCCTTAGCTGCCGTGAGCTTGCCCTTCATCCTGCTCAGTTTCGTCTACGGATTTACCAATCAGACTGCCAAGCATCGCAGGATAGCGACGCGGGTTTTTCCAGTCTGGCTTTACGTGGCGGTGACTGGGCCGGTGGTGTATCTCATGCTGCGACCGTATTATTAGGTGAAGCGAGCTCCAGAACCGGAGAGCTTTCCGCTGTAACTCAGCCTCCGCAGGCGTTATTTTTCGAGATAGGGGTCTGGAACCGTGTATCCCAGAGGAGGGGTGATCCCGGGGGGGAGCGGGGTAATAGGTTTGCGCGACATCCGAATACCCCAGAAGGCGAGAGCGAGGGGAAGGATCCATCCCCAGAGAAGATTAATGTCCATCATGAAAGTGATCACGTGCGAGAGAAACCCCAGGACAGGTGCTATACAGATTATCACTATCCCCAGGTTCTTCATGCTTCTGCCATGTCTGTGCCAAGCTTCAATTCTGGCGATAACTTGTTTTTCGTCCGGAGAAAAGAAGGGGGTCTGTGATGCAGGAGTAGCTGCCGTAGCTGCCGTAGCTGCCGTAGCTGCCGTAGCTGATGGTGCGGAATGAGCGACCTGGCCTGTCGTGGGTATCAAACCCTGCGTGCCTAAAGTAGAACGATAGGTTTGAATCAGGTTTCTGATAGCGGCATTGTCCGGATTCAGCTGGGAAGCGTATTCAGCGATTCTCACAGCGTGTTCGTGCTGCTCTTGCCAGCGGCAGAGAGAGAAAACCTTGCCAAGGATCTCCATGTCCTCCGGTCTTCTCTCGAGCTCGGCCGACAGTGAATGGATTCTAATCGCGACTTTCTGCTGTAGTTTTGATTTAAGGATAGCCGCGAACGCAACGATCAATCCCAGAACGCAGAAGAATCCCAGTGGCGCCTTAAGTTCCATCTCCGGAGCAAGTGCGGTTTCCGGGAAGAAGAGTAGAAGTAAGGCTAAGGCGCCGAAATAAGCCACAATGCTGATCATCGCCCAGAGTAGGCGCGCGTTCGTATTTTTGCCGCAGGATGTACAAGGGATCGGTTGAAGCGGTCGGCGGATTTTGGATGCGTCAAATACAAAAACGTCTCCGCATCGCGAACATGGAGAGCCGGAACTCCAGAAGATGAAGGGATCAGATGGGTTGGCAGGAGCTCCCCGTGAAGGATAAGATTGAATCCTAGGAGGGAGGTGTTTTGCCTTTCTGCGGGATAATCTGGAATTGCTCATTGTGGTCACCGGGTTTTCCTGCTCGCTCCTTGTTGCCGGATCTCACTGTGTGTCTTTGGGAGGTGTTCCAAAATCGGAGGGGGGTATGCTCGGGAGAGCGTCAGATCAGAGTATGATGGCCCCATGATGCTGCGCTACCTCATTATGGAGTGATTTTTAAGGCTTCTGTCCACTCCGAGGCTCTGTAAGAAACGCAATCAAGGCTTGGCACTTGAAAAGAAGCAGAAGAGAGGTAAGTGAAGGTCCATGCGCGTCATCACCTACAAGGATCGAGGCTACCAGAAGTTCGTGGCCTCCCTTGACCGTCGGGCCGAGCCTCCACGAGAATTAGAAGAGGCCGTGGCAGGGATTGTGGGTGAAGTGCGCAGGAGGGGAGACCGGGCCCTGATTGACTTCACCAAGAAATTTGACAAAGCGAAGCTGAACGTGGGGAGCTTGTTTGTCTCTGAACAGGAATTCGCCGAGGCCGAGTCGGTGGTTGCGCCGGCAACCAAGCGGGCGATCCGGTCCTCTCGCCGGAATATTCATGCTTTTGCGAAGGAGAGTCTGCGCAAAGATTGGAAGCGAAAGAATGCAGAAGGAGCGGTAGTAGGGGAGCGGTTTACTCCCTTTGACCGGGTGGGAATTTATATCCCAGGAGGGAAGGCCCCCCTGGTCTCGACAGCTCTGATGACTGGTGCCTTCGCGCAAGCAGCCAAGGTGCCTGAAATTATCGCAGCAACTCCCGTTGGACCAGCGGGGAAGGTTAATCCGGATCTTCTTTATGCACTCCGTCAGGCAGGAGCGACCGAGGTTCTCAAGGTTGGCGGAGCCCAGGCTATTGCAGCCCTTGCAATGGGAACGAAAAGTGTACGACGAGTCGACAAGATCTTTGGTCCGGGCAATGCCTTTGTCGTGGAGGCGAAGAGGCAGATGGTTGGAGCGGTATCAATCGACCTCCTTCCAGGGCCGAGCGAGGTGCTGGTAATAAGTGATTCAAGTGGAGATCCGGTATGTATTGCTGCGGATCTTCTCGCGCAGGCTGAACACGGTGGGGATAGCGTGGTGGGGTTTGTGACAAACTCCTCCCGTCTCCTGAAGCAGGTGGAGAAGGAGGTAGCTTGCCAGCTGAAACGTCTTTCTCGTTCAGAATATATAGGGGAGTCACTGCGCAAAGCAGGCTTTGCAGTACTGGTACGATCGATCGATGACGCCATTAAGATTTGTAATGAGTTTGCTCCAGAGCACCTTTCCCTTGTGGTGAAAGACGAGAGAAGACGTCTTGTGGAGATCAGAACTGCGGGCGCGATCTACCTTGGAAATCTCTCCGCTATCGCCGTAGGTGATTTCCTTGCGGGGCCTAGTCACACCCTGCCTACCGGTGGAGCAGGAAAGTCCTTCTCGGGTCTCCGGGCGGACCAGTTTCAGCGTCGCACGAGTATCGTCAAGATGGACAAAGCTTCCGTTAAAAAATCACTCCCAGTGGTGCAGGAGTTTGCTCGAATGGAGGGGCTAGACGCTCACGGGGAGTCGGTGCGTTTGAGAGTAGAGAAGTAAGATGGAAGGCCTAGGAGAAGTACAATGCCCGAGTTGCTTTGAGTATTTCGCGGTTTCCATCCCTCCACTCGTGGAGTGTCCGGCTCATCTCGATTATGACTGTGAGGTGTGTTGCCGGCCCATGGTAATCGTGGTTGATGAACAGGGAATCGTGCAGGCCCGGGGTATGGACGAAACTTTTCCAGGATGAATGCTCCCGCGATTTCGATCGTGATGCCGGTGTTTAATGCCGGGGATACCATAGCAGAGGCAATTGAAAGCTGTCTTCATCAGACATGTTCCTCTTTTGAGCTGATCGTGGTGCTGGATGGGTGCACGGATGCATCCAGTGAGATCGTGCATAGCTTCAAGGATTCTCGCATTCGAATTCTTACTCGTGGACACAGGGGGGTCACGGAGGCCTCTATTGAGGCGGTTAGAGCAGCAAGAGCACCTCTGATCGCGAGGATGGATGCCGATGACATTTCCCATCCCAACCGTTTGGCTTTACAGGAGGACTTCCTATCCTCTCATACTCATTTTTCGGCAGTCAGTGGAAAGGTAAGGCTACTCAATCCCGTCGGTGAAGGAATGCAACGATATGTCGATTGGGTGAATGGTCTGAAGAATGCAGAAGATATCGCGAGGGGACGTTTTGTAGAATGTCCGGTGATTCAGCCCTCCATGATGGTGAGAAGGGCTGCCTTGGATGAGGTGTCGGGATATCGACGGTGCGAATGGGCAGAGGATCACGATCTTTTTCTGCGAATGCTGAGGAGGAACATGTTAATAGGTAAGGTTGATGGTCTCGTTCTTTCTTGGAGAGATGGTCTCGGCCGGTTGACCCGGAGGCACCCATGCTATGCAGAGGAGCAGGTATGGAAGATGAAGGCTCATCACCTGTCTCTTGAGGAGAGCGTTGCTGAGCGAGGGGTTGCTATTTGTGGTGCAGGACCACTTGGGAAGAGGCTCGCGCGCCTGCTCCAAGTCGAAGGGGTTCAAGTGAATGGGTTCTTTGAGGTTAACCCCCGCAGGGTTGGAGAGCGGATCTCCGGTGTAGAGGTAGCAGGGCCCGCAGAATTCGGAAAGCGCTGGCGGGACTCTACCCTTCTCGGAGCGGTAGGTATTCCCGGGGGGCGGGAGACGGTGAGAAAGTTAGCCGTGGATCAGGGGTATCAGGAGGGAGAGAATTTCTGGTGCTGCTGCTAGAATGCCGGGAGTCCAAGGCCTGGTGAACCGGCGTGGAATCTCGTCTGTCAGTCCTCCTCTAAGGTCTCGAGAACCCTCTGATTCGCTAACGGTCCCTCCATGAAGGTGTTCCCCTTCAATCCAAAGCAGCACAGGACTTCGAAGTGCCCTGACTTGAGCGCTTGGCGAGCAAGATCCTGCGCAGACAGAACCAGTTTCCCTGCTCGTTTTACCAGTTCAAAAGAGACAGGCCCCACGCCGTGATACGCGCGGTAAATCACTTCTGAGCAAACCAGCCGGTCTGCCTTTCGAAAGTCGAAAACAAAGTCATAGAGCTTCCCTTCATGGCTGATGGCTCGCTCCAAAGCCTCTCGAATGGGTGCGTTTGCGAGGATGGGGCGAAGCACAAAGAAGGCATCCACCCCTAACGCCTCGGGAAGGTGACGGAACAGAACGCCGTCTTTTTTTGCCTCAAGAACCTCTGTTTCAGGTGACGATATAGGCGGAAGGCCGAGGATGTCGCGTTGTTTTAAGTTGCCCAGGTAAAGGGAGGCATGGGGCCAGAACCCGGGCAGAAACAAGTTACTCATGGCGTCATCGTGACGGGTTACTATGACGTCACCGGGAGAAAGTTTGCTGGCAGTCGTGAGGCATATTTCACTGCTGACCCTGTGATCCGCCTGAGTCCTTCGGACGAAGGGTTGCTTCATGTCTGCGATAGCGCTGCCGCTCAAACGAAAAAGATGAAACATGACCCGCTTGTAACTGGCTACCTGCCTGAGTTTGAAGGCGTGTATACGATAACGGATCTTTCTTTTGATAAACTCTCGCCGGCTACTCTCAAAAAAAGGCTCCTCGGCATGCAGCCAATCTGCCAGCACTCCCATGCCGGAGGATTGTAGCACGTCGGTAATTTCCTCACGGTGTGCTTCGTAGAAGCGCCAAGCCTCATGGTATCTCCACATCCAGCGAGCGGACGAGAAATTGCGATAGATTCCTGTCAGGCTCTTCTCCTTGATGCCGAAGCGCGTTTCGGCTTCGTCAAGTTTCTTCCAGACCACCGGACGGTCCTTTGCGAGGTCTACAATAAAGCCTGCACTGCGCATCAGCATGGCAGTTGCGCAGAATGCCAGACCGAAGACACGCAATCTCAGGCTCCAGTCCGGGTTGCGGCGCTCATCGAGCAAAGGCCGCAGGGTAAGGACGGTTCCCCATAGTGAGGTTCGTAAGCCGAGATAGAGAGAGTAGGTGTCTCTCAATCGCTCATCCTCATCTGGGAGGTAATAGCCCCGCTCTTGGGCTGCCGAGGCATCCGCAATTTCCTGTGTCAGGGTCTGTTCCCGAGGTAGTGCTGGCGCTACTGCTGACAGGGTTCGCCATGCTGACGCCGCAAGAGACTCAGGAGTCGTTCGATCATACATTAAACGGAAAGGGTCAGTGAGTACATTGTCAGACCAGAATACCCTTGATCACTTTTCCATGAACATCAGTCAGACGGTAGTCACGGCCTTGGAACCGATGAATCAGACGCTCATGATCAAATCCCAGTTGGTGAAGAATTGTGGCTTGTAGGTCATGAACGTGGACAGGATTTTCAGCGGGGCTGAACCCTAGCTCGTCGCTCTGACCGTGGGTGATCCCCCCTTGTATTCCTCCCCCAGCCATGAACATGGAGTAGCAGTCTGGGAAGTGGTCCCTTCCCAGAACCTTGCCTCCTGCGGTTCGGCCCTCACGGAAGGGTGTTCGCCCGAATTCGCCGCCCCAAATAACCAACGTATCCTCAAGGAGTCCTCGCTCTTTCAGATCCCGAATGAGGGCCGCAACAGGCCTGTCCATCGTGGCGCACTTTTTCGTGAGGCCGTCTCTGATATCTTCCTTGGGGTTGGTTCCATGAAAATCCCAGCCCCAGTCAAAGAGCTGCACAAAACGCACCCCTTTTTCAAGGAGGCGGCGAGCGAGCAGGCAGTTGTTCGCCAGACTGGAGGCTCCAGGAACGGCTCCGTAACTGTTCAAGGTCCCTTCTGGTTCGCGGGAAATATCCATCACTTCGGGAACCGAAACCTGCATCCGATAAGCCAACTCATACTGCGCGATGCGGGTCAGAGTTTCAGGGCTGCCCAGTTCCGCAGCTTGAATTTCATTCAGGGTGCGCAGGGCGTCCAGTCCCTTACGACGTAGTTGGCGTGACATGCCTTTGGGATCTTTGACGTAGAGGACAGGATCTCCCTTCGACCGGCACTGCACTCCTTGGAACACAGAGGGGAGAAACCCGCTGCCCCATGCATTTTTACCGGCACTCGGCTGGATGCCGCCAGAGATCATGACCACGAAGCCAGGCAGGTCTTCATTCTCAGATCCGAGACCATAGGTAACCCATGAGCCCATGGAAGGCCGGCCTTGCCGTGGTGACCCAGTAAGCAGAAAAAGCTGAGCGGGTGCGTGATTGAACTGGTCGGTGTGCATGGACCGAACCACACAAATCTCATCCGCGATACCGTGAAAGTGAGGAACTGCATCTGAGAGCCAGGTTCCGCCCTTGCCGTGCTGGGTAAAGGTGCGGGGTGTCCCCATGAGTTTTGGTTTTCCCTTGGTGAAGGCGAATTCCTTTCCCTTGATAAATTCATCAGGGCAGTCCTGACCGCTTCGCTTTACTAACTCTGGTTTGTAGTCCAGGAGGTCCAGGTGGGGTGGGGAGCCAGCACAGTGAATGTAGACGACCCTTTTGGCCGCTGGTTCAAAATGGGGTTTACGGGTTGTCAGGGGAGGGGGCGGTAGCTCCGCTCCGGGAAGATGACCTGCTCCCAATGCAGAGAGGGCAATTCCCCCGAGCCCTACCTGGCAATCCTTGAGGAAGTGCCGGCGGGTCAGGTGCTGAAGATGTGCTTCGTTAGCGCCGAAGGATTTCTGGATCATGGCTTCTGAAAGATCTCGTCGAGGTTCAGGACTACATTTGCAACGGTGGTCCAAGCTGCAAGAGAGACGACATCAGAGTTCTCAGGAGAGGGTCCCCTGGGCTCGGTTGCCAGAGATTTGGCCGCTGATGCATCTGAGAGGAACGAGCGGTAGGCTTGCTCATAAAGATCGGTGAGAGGCTTGATTTCGACGGGCTTGGGAGGTCGGACTAGAGCAAGTCGGAACATCCGTTCTACAACAGGAGAAGGCGTATCAGAGGATGTTTCCTTCAGAGCTCTCCGGGCTAGGGCCTGCGCGGCTTCCACATACACAGGGTCATTCAGGGTCACCAGAGCCTGAAGGGGCGTGTTCGTCTGAGATCGCCTTACGGTGCAGACTTCACGACTTGGGGCGTCAAAGGTTGCCATTGAAGGATATGGCATCGAGCGTCGCCACTCGGTGTAAATGCCCCTGCGATAGCGGTCTTCACCAGTGCTGTCGCTCCAATC
>Ga0163110_10001850_pt1 | contig 10816 bp, 11 predicted proteins | sample CRUFie1St17metaG_FD_108703 | JGI IMG/M metagenome (GOLD analysis project Ga0163110, IMG submission 108703) | Marine microbial communities from the Costa Rica Dome - CRUD Field 142mm St17 metaG | ecosystem: Environmental > Aquatic > Marine > Oceanic > Photic zone | place: Costa Rica: the Eastern...
ATAATAATTTAAGTAAGTTTGAAAAGGATAGATTGGCTATTCTAGCTATGCAAGGTGAATATAAAGTTAATTTTGACTTTATGGAAACTATGGGTTTTGTGGATGGATATATGCCCTCAAAACCATATCAGTCATGGGGTACTGAATTTGTTGTTGTTGTAAAAGATGAGAGAGATTTTATTAGTTTACAGCATATTATGGTTATGTTTTTCGAAGAAGCTGATGGTTCTATTTCAGAACCAATTGTTGTTAAGCATTGGAGACAGGATTGGAAGTATCAAGACCAACTAATAAATAATTATATTGGTCAAAATACTTGGGATAAGAAGAAAATTCCTTTTGATATGATTAAAGGTTCATGGTCTCAATTTGTTTATCAAGTAGATGACTCTCCAAGATACGAAGGTTATGGAGAATGGAAGCATTATCTAAATTCTTCAACGTGGAAAAGTAATGAAACGCCTAGACCTCTCCCAAGAAGAGAAAAATCAGTTAGAAGTGATTATGATTTAATTATTGGGACAAATATTCATACGATAACGCCAAGCGGATGGGTTCATGAACAGAATAACAATAAAGTAACCTTAGAAGATTTTGTTTTGGCTAAAGAAATTGGATTAGCTAGGTATCAAAGAATTCAAAACTTTGATTGGTCAACAGGAGAGAGATATTGGTCAAAAACAGAAAATTTTTGGAAAAAAGTTAGAAACACTTGGGCTAAAAAAATAGAAAATTCAAAAAAAATTACAATTAATCAAAATGTTAATGGTGATATATTATTTGCGAGATTATTTGAGCAGGCAGAAAAATACGGTAACGGTGATATTAATTCGATAAATGAAATAGAATTAATAATTAATGAACATGTAAATAAATAATTTAATGAAAAATTTTTTTAAATTTCTACGTTATAGTTTCCTATCTATTTTTTTCCTAATTATAATTTTTTTCATAAATCTATTCTATATGAAACCAATTTCTTTGGATCATTTTCTTAATAAAGAAATTTCTTTGGAGCTCATAAGGTCTCCTGAATATATGACATATATTGGGGCATTTGATAGATTTAATTTTATTTTGAAACATAATGAAAAATTAACTATTCCAACAAGCAGTTATTATAAAAAAAATCACGAGAATAAATTAAAACGCTTATCTTTGTTAAAAAAATATAAACAAGAAAATCTAACTTCTAGTCAAAAAATTACCCAAAAAATAGCAATTTTTGATACTGAAAATGATATTTATCAATATGAAAAATTTAGATATCATTCATACTTATTTAATCAAATAAGTGGAAATCATTTAAATCTTATTGAATTTATGACAGATACTCATCCGCTTAAAAACTATAATGATGCTTTAAGTTACATAAAGAGAGTTAAACTTTTTGGAGATATTTTAAGTGCTAACCTTGAATGGCTTAAGGAGCAAAAAAAAGAAGAAATTTATCCTCCAAAATTTGTATTTGATCATGTTATAAATCAGTTAAATGAGATAGTTCATTATAAAGAAAATGATAATCCGCTCATTTATATTTTTACAAAAAAACTTAATGATATAAATATTTCAAAATTAGATATTGTAAAACTAAAAGAACAATTAACTGAAGTTATTAGGTTAGATGTGAATCCTGGCTTTTTGCTAATATTAAATTTTATGAAGGATAATTATGATAATGCTAATGATCATCATGGGGTATGGTCATTACCAAATGGTAATGAATTTTATAATTTAAAAATAAGATCCTTCACAACCACAAATTACTCTCCCGAACAAATACATCAAATTGGCCTTGCTGAGGTTGATAGAATTTCAAAAAGGATGAAGGAAATTTTTTATCAACTTGGTTACGAAGTTGATAAAACTGTTGGCGAAATGATGAATGAATTAAATGAAAATTCAAATTTTCTTTATGCTGATACACCTGATAGAAAAAAAATTGTCATTTCAGACTATAATAAAATGCTTGTTCAAGCAGAAAAGGATGTTAAGCCTTATTTTGAAAGACTACCAAAAAGTAAAGTTGAAATAAAAGCTGTACCTGAGTACTCAGAAAAAACTGCAGCAGGAGGCTATTATCAAGCACCTAGCTTAGATGGATCAAGGGCAGGGGTTTTTTATGCTAATTTATATGATATTAAACAGACACCGACTTTTGGTATGCGCACATTAACTTTTCATGAAACAATCCCAGGGCATCACCTTCAAATTGCCCTAAATCAGGAAAATAAGGAATTAACCTTATATAGAAAACTCGGCTATAGGACATCAGCCTATACTGAGGGATGGGCTCTTTATGCAGAGCAGCTTGCAGTTGAGATTGGGATGACTAAAAATTTATATGATGAGTTGGGTGTTCTTCAGAGTGAAATGTTTAGAGCAAATAGACTTGTTGTTGATACAGGAATTCATTTTAAAAAATGGTCAAGAGAAAAAGCCATGGATTATATGAAGAAAACCACAGGTATGTCAGATACTCAGGTGAGGGTTGAAATTGAAAGGTATATTGTTTGGCCTGGACAAGCGCTAAGTTATAAGATCGGTATGTTAAAAATCTTAGAGCTCAGGGAAAGAGCAAAAGAAAAAATGGGAGATCAATTTAATCTTAAAGATTTTCATTCAATAGTTTTGAATCAAGGAATTGTTCCATTATTTGTTTTAGAAGACCTAGTAAATGATTGGATAGAAAATTCATAATATAATAAATAAAATAAAATTCTTAAAATTATTTTTTTTAATTTATTTATTTATTTCTATATTCCAATTTTTTTAGAGATTTAAAAGAAGAATTTAAAAATTTTACTTTGTTGAATGATGGATCTATTATTTTATTAATGATTAATTCAAAAGAGACAACAATTAGAGAAATATAAGAAATGAGTGTTTATGAAAAATATATATTACCAAGATTTTTAAATTGTGCATGTTCTTCAAAACAAATTACTTATCAAAGAAAAAAAGTTACTCCTTATGCCAAGGGTAAAATTTTAGAAGTTGGAATTGGCTCAGGTTTAAATTTACCATTCTATGATAAGTCAAAAATAATTGAACTTTGGGGTATAGATCCATCCAAAGAACTCAACATTATGGCTAAAAATGTTGCAAAGAATGAAAAATTAAATGTTAACTTTATAACCTCAAGTGCAGAGGAAATTCCTCTGCCTGATAATTATTTTGATACTGTTTTGATAACTTATACAATGTGTACCATTCCTGAAGTAATAAAAGCAAATAATGAAATAAGAAGAGTTTTGAAAAATAGCGGCAAATTAATTTTTTGTGAACATGGTATATCACCTGATGAGAATATAAAAAAATGGCAAAATAGGATTAATAATTTTTGGTCTAAAATTGCTGGTGGATGTAATATTAATAGAAATATTCCTGAATTGATAAAAAAATCAGGTTTTAAGTTAGTAGAGATAGAAGAAATGTATATTCCAAAAACTCCAAAGATTGCAGGATATAATTATTGGGGATACGCTGTTTCTAATTAGAAAAATATAAAACAATAAAAAATTTACTTTAAACTAATAACTAGATATTATTATTTATGGATTTTAAATTTACAAAAATTATTAAAGGTCTTCACTGGACTACAGTAACCAGTGAAAGAGTTCTTCTTGCAATTATTGGAATTGCAACCTGTATCGCTGCAGCACAATATACTTTTTCAATGTTCCTTGCGAAAAATATAATGCTTGCTGATCTTTTTTTACTTTTTATTTATGCTGAAATAATTGGAATGGTTGGAGCTTTCTACAGTACCAATAGAATACCAGTTACTTTACCAATAATTATTGCGATTACAGCTCTTTGTCGTTTAATAATAATGCAGAGCAAAGAGATGGATGCCTTGATGTTGTTAGGTGAGGCTGGTGCTATTTTAATTTTATCAGCTGCAGCATATATTATGAGTTTAAAAGATAAATTAAGTCTTGAGAAAAAAAAAGATAAATAAGATATAGCTCTACAATTGATGGTTTATAAATAAGAAAATTTTCACATTAAATTTGTCTTGAGATAATTCTAATTGTATTTAATATTTAATTATTAAAAACTTTTCGGGAAGAAAATGAGTTATAAAATTTTAGACAAAACAAATAAATTTTTAGAAAAAAATCACAACCATATGATAAATGGAAATTGGTATAATTCATCTAATGATAGTATCTTGGATGTTATAAATCCTGCCACAAAAGAAGTTATTTCAAAAGTTCAACTAGCCGGAAAAGAAGAAGTTGATTTGGCATGTAAATCAGCTAGAGAGTCCTTTGATAGTGGTATTTGGAAAGATATGACCGCATCAAATAGGGGTAAAATTTTATGGAAATGGGCAGATATATTGGAGGAGAGGATTGACCAAATAATAGAAGTTGAAGTTATTGATAACGGTATGCCTGTTATAGTTGCAAAAACTTTTATTGGTTGGGCTATTGACTGGATAAGATACTACTCTGGCATGGTTGATAAAGTAACTGGCGATAATTTTTCAAATGTTATAAGTGGTGATAATCAGAGATTTCATAGCTATACTTCTTATGAGCCGGTTGGTGCCGTAGGAATAATAATTCCATGGAATGGTCCTTTTGGTACATTTATTATAAAAGTTGCTCCTGCATTAGCTGCAGGTTGTAGCTGCGTTGTCAAACCTGCTGAAGACACCCCTTTAAACGCTCTAATTATTGCTGAAGCTGCAATAGAAGCTGGTATTCCGCCGGGTGTTTTAAATGTAATAATCGGCGATGGAAGTGCTGGTGAGCTTTTAGTTAAAAATACTAACCTAGATAAGATTTCATTCACAGGATCAACCGAAGTTGGCAAAAAAATCGTTAGTCAATGCAGTAACGATTTAAAAAGAGTTACACTTGAGTTAGGCGGTAAATCACCATGCATAATTTTTAATGATGCAAATCTCGATATAGCAATTCCTGGTGCAGCAATGGCAATTTTTAGTAATAGTGGTCAGGTTTGTTTTGCAGGTTCTCGTTTATTTATTCAAGATGATATATATGATGAAGCTATTAGAGGAATTGCAGATTTTAGTAAAAACCTTAAAGTTGGAAATGGTTTTGATGAAGATACTGTTCTTGGCCCTTTAATTTCTAATTCACAACATAAAAAAGTTTCTGAGTATGTTAATATTGGACTAAAAGAAGGTGCTGATATTATTTCTGGTGGATCTATAGATGATGATAGTGGATTTTTTTTCAATCCAACTGTTTTTGGAAGAGTTAGTAAAGATATGCGAATTGCTAAAGAAGAAATTTTTGGACCTGTTTTAGCAGCATGTCCATTTAGTTCAGTCGATGAGGTTGTAGATCTAGCAAATGATACAAGGTATGGATTAGGTTCAGGTATTTTTTCTAATGATATAAATAAAGTCCATAACGTTGCAAATAGAATAAAAGCAGGTAATGTTTGGGTTAATCATTACGGAGGTATGCATCCAACCTTACCTTTTGGTGGTTATAAAGAGTCTGGATGGGGAAGAGAATTAGGAATTGATGGTTTTAAAACCTATTTAGAACAAAAAACAGTAAGCATAAAATTAGATTAATTCTTTAAATTTAAATGGATAAAATAATAAAAAAATTAGATTTGATGAGTAATGAAGAATTGCATGATCCATCAATATCAGCGAAGAAATTACTAAATGGCGAAAGAGCCTTTTTTTATGATTTATATGATCCACCATTTTATATTTTATCTAGATATGATGATATTAACAAAGCTCTTAGGGACCCTGATACTTTCCTTGAGGGGTATGGGAATGGACCCAATTTTATAAATTCTAATGGAATTGTTTCAGATGGAGATCATCATACTTTTATAAGACGAATTGTTCAGCCAAATTTTCTTATGGGATCAATTAGAAATTTAGAGACTAGACTTGAAGAAATAACTGATGATCTATTAAGCGACATTAATGATAAAGAGGTATGGGATATTCACGATGATTTGTCATTCCCTTTACCAGTTATTATTATTTGTGAAATTTTAGGAATACCAACTGACGATATAAAAAAATTTAAAGGTTGGGCTGATGCAGCTGTTGCTCAAATGTGTAGTGAAGAGCCAGAAATTTTTGAAAAAGAACTTGATAAAATGAATGACTATTTTTTATCATTAATTAATAAAAAAAGATCTATTCCCGATGATGAATCCCTAATTTCTAAGATAGCGAATGCCAAAATTAATGATAAATATCTAGCGGATGATGAAGCTGTTCTTTTGATAAAACAAATATTTGTTGCAGGTAACGAAACTACTACATCATTAATTTCTAATTTAGTCTGGAGACTGCTAAGTATTGATAATCTATGGGAGGATTTTGTAAAAGATCGGTTGGAAATTGATGGTCTTATAAGCGAAAGCTTAAGATATGACCCTCCTTTATTAGGCTTGTTTAAAACAACCTCGAGAGAAGTAACTTACGATGATATAACAATTCCATCAAATACTAAAGTTATGATGCATTATGGAGCAGCTAACAGAGACAGTGAAATTTTCGATAATCCTAATAAGTTTGACTCTACAAGGGATGGTAAAAAAGTTATATCATTTAGCGTGGGTATACATATTTGTCTTGGAAGGGAATTAGCTAAATTAGAAACAAGAGTTGCATTAAGGGCTCTTAGAAAAAAATTTCCTAATTTAAAATTAATTAATGATGGTCAAAGAGTAGGACCATTTCTTTTTTGGGGTAGAAGTAAATTGCCTGTTTCACATAATTAATCTTTAAAAGGTGTAAAATGGAAATCTTCAAAAAGCTAAACCACGATCATATAAATTTTATTCAAAAACAAAAAGTTTTTTTTGTTGCTACAGCTGTTGCTGATGGAAGAATAAATCTTTCACCGAAAGGTTTAGATAGCCTTAGGGTTTTGGATGACAATAGAATTGTATGGCTGAACCTAACCGGAAGCGGAAATGAAACTTCTGCACATGTTCAAAAAAGCTCAAGAATGACCATTATGATGAATGCTTTCGAGGGAAAACCTCTAATTCTGAGAATTTATGGTGAAGCAAGAGTTATTCATCATTTGGATGAAGAGTGGTTAAATTTAATTGATCTTTTTCCTTATTCGGAAGGTTCTAGACAAATCTTTGATTTATCTATTTCTTCGGTTCAAACCTCTTGTGGGTGGGCCGTTCCTGAGTACAAATTTATAAAGGAAAGGAATATTTTGGATAAATCAAATAAAGCAGCTGGAGAGAAGGGTATTAAGAAATATTGGAAAAAGGCCAATACAATATCTATTGATGGAATTAAAACTAATATAATTGAAAAAAATATTGGAAAAAGTTTTTGAAGTTCTATTTCCTTTAACAAAAAAGAAAAAACCAAGAAGTAATAAGAAAAGCTGTTCACTTGCAAATAATACCTAACCTCTCTCGCCTATAAAAATACTCCAATGTGAGTGAGCAATTAATAGTGCATTTATCATAATTATAACAATAGTTAATCCAGATAATTTAGTAATCAAATTTGCGAGTATTGGGTTTATTTTAATTAATAATCCACCTAAAATTATACCTATTCCAGCTAAAATCTCTCCCCAAGCCACTAAATATGCAAATACATTAGAGAGCGGAACTCCTTTAGATGCTAAAAAGTCAATAAAGCCCTGACTCATTGGAAGCTTTCCATAGCCATGAAGAAAAAAAGAAATCCCTAATCCAATACGAATGATGAAGTCACCAATTAATAAAAATGGTTGAGTCATTAAATTTATTAAATTATTAATTTTTTCCATTGTAATTCCTTTAATAGTTTATTTAAAATCAAAAAATATAAATTTACTAGAACTTTTTTTTAATTTCTAATTAATACTTTGATTGATAGAATCGCTTATGAAAAAAAGATGCTCATGGCCCGGTAATGATGATTTATACATCCGTTACCATGATGAAGAATGGGGTGTTCCTGTTCATGATGATAGAGTTTTGTTTGAGAATTTATGTTTAGAGGGTCAGCAGGCAGGTTTAAGCTGGATAACTATACTTAAAAAGCGTGATAATTATAGGAAAGCTTTTTATAATTTTAATATTCAAAAAGTATCCTTAATGAGCGATGATAATATTTTCGCTCTTTTATCAAATGATGGCTTAATTAAAAATAAATTAAAGTTATTTTCAATAAGAAATAATGCAATTTCTTTTCAAAATATTCAGAAAAATTTTGGAAGTTTTGATAATTATATTTGGTCTTATACTAAAGATAAAATTATTCAATCAAAAGATAAAAATGCATTAGATTTATCATCTAAAGTATTGTTAAGTAATAGTATTTCAAAAGATTTAAAAAGGTGGGGATTTAAATTTATTGGTCCTAAAATTTGTTATGCTTACTTGCAAGCTATAGGTATAATAAATGACCATGAGAATCATTGTTTTCGTTACAATGAGATTAAAAGACTATATAATGATTAAAAATAATAAAAAGGAGAATAATTTGAGACTTTTTTTAACTATATTTTTAAGTTTATTTATCCTCTCGTTAAGCGCAGAAGAATGTGAGGTCTCAAAATGGGGATCAGATGATGAAATTGGAAATGCAAATTTAATAACTCATAATTCTATTTTAAAAGCTTCAAAATTAATAAAAACGGGAAAAGTTTATGGTTTGGGCATAATTATTGATGCTAATACACCTGCTTATCCTCCAAGATCACTCTCTCTTCAAGTAGTTCAACCCAATCAACAATTTGGTAATCAACAATCACCCAATTCTACATATAACGATGATATTTTTCAGGGTTGGTTTGGAATTGGCTCTCAATTAGATGGGCTGGGGCATTTAGGTGGCCCTGACGGTACTTTTTATAATTGCAATAAAGGAAAAGACTTTGCACAAATAGATGGTCTTACAAAGCTAGGTATAGAGACTGTTCCTCCTATAGTTGCTAGAGGAATAGTTTTAAATATGGCTGACCATTTTGGTGTTGATTATTTAGATGCTGGCCGATCTTTTTCAGTTGAAGATGTAAAAGCGGTTGAGAAGAAACAGGGAACCCCAATTAAAAAAGGGGATGTTGTAATTTTCCATACAGGTTGGACTGACGCAAAACTAAAATCAGATCCAGTTACATGGGGGTCAGGAGAACCTGGTCAAAGCCCAGAGGTAGCAGAATACTTAGCATCTAAGGAAGTTGTTGCTGTAGGTGCTGATACCTGGGGATTGGATGTAATTCCCCCAAAAGACATAAACAAAGCATTTCAGGGTCATGTAATATTACTTAAGGAGAATGGAATATATATTCTAGAAACTATGAATACTGGACCTTTAGTAAAAGACGGTGCTCTTGAGTTTCTATTTGTTCTGGGCCATGCAAAAGTAAGAGGTGCTGTTCAAATGTTTATTAATCCAATAGCAATTAATTAGAGATGAGTTTTTTGAAAAAACAAAATTCTTTTATTCTTGCATTAATTTGTTCAGTTTCTTTTTTTCTAGTTTACTATATTTTAGCTAAGCTTGGATTGATTATAACTTTAGAGCCTAATTTATCAGTTGGTGATATTTCTCGTTGGTGTGAAAGAGTTAGTTCTAGTATTTTTCGAGAGCCCATAAATGCCTTTAGTAACGTAGGTTTTATGATCACGGGACTTATAATGTTTTGGATTTTATCAAAGGAAGATAATGACAAAATAGAATTAAATGATTTTACTGGTTTAACAAATATTTCAGTTTTATATGCAAGTGTTGTTATTTTTCTTGGTCCAGGATCTTTTTTAATGCATGGGACTCATTCATATTGGGGTCAATGGATTGATAACGTAAGTATGGTTACTTATATTATTGTACCTTGGTTATATAATCTTAAAGAATTGGGTAGATGGTCTTCAAAGAGGTTTTTTACAACTTATGCCCTAATTGTATTTTTATTTTCTTTATTAAGTTGGTTTTTTGGAACAAATATGGGTATCAATCTTGATCTATTTGGAGTTTCGATAGCTTTATGGATTATATCAGAGTTTCTTTATAAATTTTGGGGAAGAATTAATAAATGGTATTCAGGTTTTATTGGTTTCTTAGTTGCGAGTATTTTTGGTATTTTCCCAACTGAAATTTTTGCAAATATTATAAATTATTGGTGGATAATACTTTTTTGGCTTCCTGCTTTATTATCAAATAGTCCTCCAACAAAAATAAGAACTTATAACCCTTGGTTTTTTCTAGGAATGGTAAGCTATATTGTTGCTTTCATAATTTGGCTTCAAGGTTATCCCGATACAAGATTTTGTGACCCTGACTCAATTTTTCAACCACATGGTATTTGGCATTTAATGACAGCTTTTGCAACATGGTGCTTTTTTAAATTTTATAGAACAGAAAGACTTATAGAAGCGCAAAGCTAAAAGGGTACCTATAAACTAATACTGCTCTATTAATATTTGTATCTATTGGAAATTTTTTATCACAAAACTCAGACTCAGTTTTTTTATTGTCCGATGAAAAAGTAATAAATTTTCCAGAAATATTCTTTATTCTCTTTACGATAAATTTTTTATCATCATAAGAAGCTACAACGATATTGTTTTTCTTTATCTTATTTAATTTAAGAGTTAGCAGAAAATCGTTATGCTTTAAATTAGGAAGCATACTACTCCCCTGAACTTTGAAAATTTTAAACACTATTTAATTTAGGTCTAGAAACAATGAGTTCAGGAGGATAGGGGCAAACAACATTTTCGGTCTCAATACCTTTGGTTGACCAAAAAATTGTGGCAAATTCATTAACTTTTTTAAGCAACTCCTCTGCATTTTCCCTAATAATATCTTGTTTGCATTTAGATGCTGTCATCATTA
>Ga0163110_10001851_pt1 | contig 10812 bp, 9 predicted proteins | sample CRUFie1St17metaG_FD_108703 | JGI IMG/M metagenome (GOLD analysis project Ga0163110, IMG submission 108703) | Marine microbial communities from the Costa Rica Dome - CRUD Field 142mm St17 metaG | ecosystem: Environmental > Aquatic > Marine > Oceanic > Photic zone | place: Costa Rica: the Eastern...
AGGGTAATAGCTTTAACTCCAATTTTCTCAAGTCTCATACCAGCCTCAGTAGATATAATTTTATCTTTATCCCAGCCAGCTCGCATTTTTACGGTAACTGGTGTTTCGTTAACAGATTCAACAACAGCAGCCGTTATTTCATCCATCAAACATAAATCTTTCATTGCGCCTGACCCTGCACCTGATTTAGTAACTTTTGGAACTGGGCATCCATAATTGATATCTATTATGTCAGGCTTAAACATTTCATTAACCATTTTTGCAGATTTTCCTACTACATCTGGACTATCACCAAATATTTGTATTCCTAACGGTCTTTCATCTTCAGTAAATTTCATCATTTCCAATGTTCTAATATTTTCTCTGATAATACCATTAGCACTTACAAATTCTGTATATACAACACCAGCACCAAAATGTTTGCAGATTGTCCTGTAAGGGTGATCTGTAACACCTGCCATAGGTGCTAAAAATAGCGGTGATTTAATTTTTAATTTTCCTATAGTGAACATTTTTCTTTAAAATTATTATGTGGTAAATTATCATAAATAAAAGAAAATTTAAATAGGAGTTTCAATGGAATCTATATTTACGACAATTTTTCCTATGTTTGTTGTTTTTGGTATTTTTTATTTTATCATTATTAGACCACAAAATAAAAAAAGAGATGAATTTCAAAATATGCTTAACAATATTAAAAAAGGTGATAAAGTAGTCACAGCTGGAGGTTTAAGAGGAAGTGTTAAGGGTTTTCAAGGTGAAAATAATGAAATTATTATTCTAGACTTGGGTGAGGCAAATGTAAGTGTTATGAAAAATTATATTGTTGATATAATAAAAAAATGAGATTAGTTTTTTTTGGCAATCCAGATTTTTGTAAATACCCATTATTAAGTATATATAAATCAGACTACAAACTATTATCCGTAGTAACTAATATTGACAGACAATCAGGACGAGGTTTAAATATTAGTTCAACATATGTTAAACAAAAAGCATTGGAGCTAAATGTACCTGTTATAGAAACAGAAGATGTGAATTCAGAAAGTTTATATCAAACTTTAACTGACCTTAAGCCTGATATTTTTGTTGTTGTTGCCTTTTCAATTCTACCTGATAGAATTTTAGATATTCCAAAAAAATGTTCAATAAATATCCATCCATCTATGCTTCCTAGGTATAGAGGTTCTAGTCCAATACAATATGCCTTATTAAACGGCGATAAAAAAACAGGAGTTACAATAATTGATATGAATCAAAATGTTGATTCAGGCAATATTTTAGGGCAAAAAGAAATGGATGTTCCTAATGATGCAAATTTTGGATATTTGTACGAAAAATTAGGTATTTTGGGCTCAAAATTACTATTAGAGGTAATTGAAAATATTTCTAATGATAGGTTGAATATAAAAATGCAAGATCATGATAAAAAAACATTTGCTCCAAAAATTAAAAAATCACAATATAAAATTAATTTTGATCAAACTGGATTAAAAGTCTATAATCAAATTAGGGCTTTTGACCCTTACCCTGGAGCATATGGTATTTTAAATGGTAAGAGAATTAAATTATTTGGTGTTAAAATCTTTTCAGAAAATGACTATCATGATAACGAAGTTGGACAACTAATTATTAATGGAAAATTACTTCTCATTTATGTTGGGAGGATAACTTTATCAATCTCAAAAATTCAAGTTGAAGGAAAAAAAAGAGTTGAAGCCTCAGACTATATTAAAGGATTAAATCATAAAGAGACATTAATTGTCAAATAGTAAAACAAAAATACTGCTTTTCATTTATGAAGTCTTGAAAGATAATGAAATCAAATCTATAAGAATTGATCATTTACTAACTTCAAGGTTAACCAAGCATAACTTTAGCGATAATGATTTAAGATTCATTCATAAAATTATCTTTGGAGTCATTCGAAGTAAAAGAAGCCTAGATTATCATATAGAAAAAATATTCGATGGTAAGTACAAAAAATTACTTATAAAGTATAAAATTTTATTAAGAATGGGTCTATATCAAATACATTTTATGAACTCCGTACCAGATTATGCTTCTGTGAGTACAATTGTTGATTTAACTAAAAAAATAGATAAACACAAAGTAAGTCTCATCAATGCAGTTTTGAGGCGTCTTACCAATATGAACAATATTGATCATCAACAAATTAACGATTTCTCTATTAAGTACAATCATCCAGATTGGATGATTGATAGGTGGGCAAAGCAATTTGATAGAAAAACTTTAGTTAATGTTTTAAACAGTAATAATAGAGAGCCTATTATTTGGTTTAGAGTTAATGTTTTAAAAACATCATATTCAAAGATTGAATCAATGCTTAATAAAAAAAATATATTCATTCAAAAGTCTAATTTGATTGATAATTATTTTAAATCTGAATCGTCCCAAAAAGTTTTAAAAAGTGGATTAATTAAAAAAGATTTCATATCAGTTCAAAATCCATCAAATGGTCTTGTTGTAAAACTTCTCAATCCAAGCAAAAAAAAGATATTTTTTGATGGTTGCTCTGCACCTGGCGGAAAAATGAGATATCTCAATGAATTAACAGGTGGTAAAGAAATTATAAATTCGTATGATAATGATACAAAAAGAATCAAAATTCTTAAAAATTATATATTAAAAAATGATATGACAAACATAAATTGTCAATTAAAAGATTTATCAAAAGATCAGATTGAAAGATTTGATGAAGGTTTAATTGATGTTCCGTGTTCTGGAACAGGTGTAATGTCAAAAAGGGTTGATTTGAGGTGGAGAAGAAAAATGTCACATTTGAATGAAATGGTCAAAATTCAGACATCCATCATTTCAAATGTATCAAATTATGTTAATGATTATGGGGTTTTAGTTTATAGCACATGCTCAATTGAAGAAGAAGAAAATTGGCAGATTATTGATAATTTTTTAAATTCCAATAATAATTTTGAGCTAGATAATGCTAAAAAATATATTCCTGAAAAATTTGTTGATAAAAATGGTTGTATGTCAATACTTCCACAATCTGATGGGATGGACGGTATTTTTGCGGCGAGGCTAATTAAAAAATGATATTTAACCATTTAAAAAATTTAACTGTAATATTTCTAACTTTTATCTTCATGTATATACTAGTTGATATGTTTTTTTTGCCAAATATATTTTATGTTAATGAAACTACTGTTCCAGATGTAATTAATCAAAATATTTCGACCGGAAAAATAATTATAGAAGATGCAGATTTAGAGTATAGAATCCAATACATACCATCTGAAAAAAGTTCATCAATAGGAACAATTATCAATTCAATACCAACATATGGAAAAAGAGTTAAATCAGGTACAATTGTAGATTTAAAAGTTTTAGGAGATAAAGAAACTTTTATTGTTCCAGATTTAATAAATAAGAGTAAAAATATTTCCATAAATATATTAAAAAGTATGGGAATTAAGTTAGATACTATTTTTTATGATTATTGGGATTTTATATGCACAGATTTAACAACCATTAATGAAAACATAGATTATGAAAAAATGTATGTTGAATGCAATAAACCAAAATATAATATTGTTTGGAATCAATATCCCAAAAGTGGTGAAAATGTTTTCAAAGAAAGAGCCATAACACTTTATGTTAGTAATGGATCATTTGCACCTGAATTTTATTCAATACCAACTTTAATTGATTTAGATTTAGAAGTAGCAATTGAAAAAATTAAAAAAGCAGGACTACTATTAGGTGAAATTGAATATGTAAATTCAGATTTAAAGATTTCTAGTAATAAAGTAATAGATCAATTTCCATATGGTGAGTGTAGAATTACAGATAAAATCAACTTAATAGTAAAAAAATAGGAGAAATATGAATAGAATAATATCACCCTCTTTATTATCAGCAGATTTTTCAATATTAAAAGAGCAAATTGACATAGTTAAAGATGCTGGTGCACAAAGATTGCATATTGATTGTATGGATGGTCATTTTGTTCCAAATTTTACTTTTGGCCCTTTCATCCTAAAAGCCATTAGAAAGTTAACAGATTTACATCTTGAAACTCACCTAATGATTGATAACCCTTCAAACTATTTTGATGATTTCATTAGTGCAGGTGCTGATACATTAATATTTCACTACGAGGCAAGCAATGATATAAGAAATGATTTAGATTACATCAAATCAAAAAATATAAAATGTGGTTTAGCATTAAAACCAGAAACTGATTATAAAGTCTTAATTGATTATATTGATATACTTGATTATGTATTAGTTATGTCTGTCTCTCCTGGTTTTGGTGGACAAGGTTTTATTGAAGATACACTATTAAAAATGGAAAAAATTCATAAACTATGTTTAGAAAATAAACGTAGAGATGATATTACAATAGGTGTCGATGGTGGAGTTAATCTTTCAACAATTAAAAAAGTATATGACACTGGTGTTGATGTTACAGTTGTTGGTTCAGGTCTATATAAAGCAGAAAATATTATAGAACGGTTTAATGAGTTACAAATCTGTGAGTAATTTTAATTACAAAAACGAAATATTGAGAAAACTAATTCATTTATTTGATTCTGTAATACCTTTATCATTATTTTACATTTCAAGAGAAAATCTATTATTTATATTAACACCCATTACTATAATTTTTATAATCCTAGATTTTGCTAGACATCATATAAGTTATTTAGGTAAAATATATTCTACTTTCTTTAATATTGTCACACGAGAGATTGAACAAAAAAGAAACAATGTGACTGGAGCATCGTACTATTTACTCGGTTGTTTAATAGTAGTTTATTTTTTTCAAGACATTAATATAATTATATCTTCTTTATTAATAATGAGTATTTCCGATTCATTTGCTGCTCTAATTGGTGTAAAATATGGAAAAACAAAAATTTATGGTAAAAAATCATTAGAAGGATCATTTTCATTTTTTGTATCTACAATCATTATATTATATATGTTTATGAATAATCTAAGTCCCTTTGAGTATATTTATATAAGCCTATTAATAACATTAGTTGAACTTTTTTCTTTTCACAGAATAAATGACAATTTAACGATACCAGTTTTTGCAGCTTTAGCATTGAATTATATTGTATGAATTTTTTAAATACAATACCTTTAACATTTTGGTTACTAACTTTAATTCCTTTAGCAATTTTTCTATTAAATAGAAGGCAAAAGCAGATTGTAAAATTTAGTTCAGTAAAGTTTTTACTAAATCTAAAAACAAATGAAATAAATAGAATTAAATTGATAAATATCATTCTATTAATATTAAGAACATTAATCATTCTATTAATATTAATTATAATAATGAGACCCTATTTAAGAGATATTTTACTTCCTGAAAATTTTTCAGATAAAAAAATTCATAATTATATATTAGTTGATGATACATTTTATAATAAATATGGATATCATAAAAATGAGTTGAGAAAAAGCTATATTAATCAAATCATTTCTAAAATTAACAATCAATTTTCTGAAAATACTAAACTTACCATATTTTCAATCAAAAAGGGTCTCATTTACGATGGTTTTAATAAAAGTGAAGTTATTTATGCAGATTTAGATAAACAAATCTATAGTTACAATAAAAATAAAAATTCTTTAAATCTAAACATGAAAAATGTAACCAATCTTCATTTGATAAGTAATTCTAACAAAAATTATGTTAATTTCGTTAAAGATTCAATTATTTCAAGTTATGAAAATTTTTACAATATCTATTATTATAATTTACCTCCTGTTGATAAAAACTTATTTATTTCAAATGTAAGATTATTAGATAAACGTGAAAATTTATATAAATATCATTATCAAATTGGCAATGTAGGAATTGAAGACGAAGAATTTAATCTATCAATATATAAAAATGAATATGAATACGATACGTCATTAAAAATTTCACAAAAAATACCTATTTTCACAAAGAAAATAAGTGTTCAAAAAAATAAGATAATTTCCGATACTATAGATTTAAAATCATCTAGAGAGCATCTTTCAGAACTATTTTTTAATCTTGAAAATACAAATCAAAGCGATATTGTAGATAATTTTAATGAAGACAATTATTTTTCTTTTATAAATAATAAACTTCAAAATCTAAATATATCAGTCATTTATAGTAATGAAGACGAAAAAAAATATATGGAAACGATTCTTAATTCGTTTAAGGTTTTAACAAATGATATAGATGCAAATTTTTTTAGCATTCATTATGTTAATGAATCTCAATTAAACCAATATTCAAAAAAAATATTAAATTCAGATATATTCATATATTTAGGCTATCAACCATATTTAGATAATTTCTCAAAAATTAGTAACTTCTCAAAAGATAAAAAAATTCATACATTGATTTTCCCATCTATTGATGACAATAAAGAAGATAGTTACAATCTACCATTAACAGATTCATATACAGTTTATTTAAATAAAATTATTTATGATGATGTCAATTATGATACTATCTACTATAATAATCAAAAATATGCATATTTAGAATCATTCAAAAATAATAAGATGAAATTAAATCATTATTTTGATTATGATTATAATGAGTTTTCAAATTTTGGGACTAAAGTCAATAATTCAATATGGTCAACATTTCTTTTTGAAAACTCCAAAATAGATTTATTTGGCTTTATGCCAAATGAAGGTAACAATTTTTTTAATTATGAATCCTTAATAGCAGCACCATTGATGTATGACATTATTTTAGATGATAAATTTGATTTAAATAAAAATAATCTAACAATTAATGATCAAATAAAAATATCAGACAATGTTAATAAATATAGATTAATTGACGTATTTAATGATTCAATAGTATTTGTTAGCAAATATACTCCTTTTGTTGAAAAAACAAACACACGATTATTATTTGAAAATGATTCTTTGTTAGATTTATATTCATTTAATGCCCCAACTGAAGATATTAACAACTTTTATAATCAAAACTTTATTAAGCAAAATATTACAACAAAAATTATAGAATTTTCAGATTTTAGAAATTACAATACAAATTGGCTGTTTTCATTATCTATTGATGAAATTACTAAGTATTTTATTTATCTTCTTTTAATTATTATGATTTTAGAAATGATTATTTCAAATGTCAAAACAAACATTAAAAACAACAGATAGCAAACCAAAAAAAGCAATGCTTGTTGGAGTGTTTACCAATTCGTCAACACTCGATAATGAAAATCAAATAAATGAATTAGAAGGTCTTGTCTTAACTTTAGGTGTCAATATTGTTGATAGAATCATTCAACATAAAAAAAGAGTTGACGTTAAATATTTTATTGGTAAAGGAAAATTAAAGAGCATTTATGAAGCAGCACTAGAAAATAAATGTACATATATAATTTTTAATAATGATATTTCTCCTAGCCAAATTAAAAATATTCAGAATTTTTTTAAAAAAGATTTAATTGTTATGGACAGAACAGGAGTTATACTTGATATTTTTAATAAACATGCACAAACAAAAGAGGCAAAAACACAAGTAAAACTTGCTCAACTAGAATATTTTTTACCTAGATTGACTAGACAATGGACCCATTTGGAAAGGCAAATGGGGGGAGTTGGTACTAGAGGTGGTCCTGGTGAGACTCAAATAGAAATTGATAGAAGATTAATTAGAAATCAAATTATAAAACTAAAAAAAGATTTGAATAAAATTGAAAAAAGTAGATTAAATCAAAATAAAAATAGAAAAAATATTTACAAAGTATCATTAGTGGGTTATACAAATGCAGGCAAATCTAGTATAATGAATAGTATTGCATTATCAGACAATTATGTTAAAGATGAACTATTTGCAACACTTGATACAAGTACAAAAAAAATAACTATTGATAAAAATAATTCATTTTTATTAAGCGATACTGTTGGATTTATAAGAAACCTACCAGATAATTTAGTAGCATCGTTTAGATCAACCCTTGGAGAAATTGAACATAGTGATCTTTTGCTAAAAGTAGTGGATATAACTTCAAATGAACTTGAAACCCACATTGATACTATTAATTCTGTTTTAAATCATTTAAAAATTGATAATAAAGATTTTTTAATAGTTTTTAATAAAATTGACAAATTAAAAGATAAGATTATTATTGAAAGACTAAAAAACACATATGATAACTCAATTTTTGTTTCTGCAAAATCTAAATTAAACATTGATGCTTTGATAGAAAATGTTGAAACTAAAATTAAAGAAGACAATATTCAAATTAATATAAGTGTTTCATATGATCAGGGAAAAATTATAAATGATATTTATAATAATTGTACAATTATACGTAAAGATGAAAAAAATGAATCAATAAATTTTTTAGTCAATGGAAATAAGAAAAAAATTAATAAAATTTTAAGTCAAATAAAAAAGTGAGTATGAGATTATCAGATTACCTTTGATTTTGAAGGTACGGATTCTCTCTAAGAATCGCAAGTTTCCTTGATCTATTAAGAAAGGCCTACTTTTGAAAAATAGAAGTAAAATCCTATTATATAAGTTGAAAGTTCTGATAAATTCAACATACTCACTTAATGTAAATTATTAAAATTAATTTTGTTTTAATAATAAAATACCATTTTTTATTAAAAAATTTATAAATTAACACGCTTTTTTGAAAAAAGATTTAGTTGCCCTTGTAGTTCAAATGGATAGAACAATTGCCTCCTAAGCAATGGATCCCTGTTCGATTCGGGGCGAGGGTACGTTTTAAAGAGGAGATTTATGAAAAAAGAAGAATTAAAAAAAGACCCTGTAGCTGAAAAATTAATATCAGCTGTAGAATACACTAAAAATAATATTAGTAAAATAATTGGTCTTGTAATAATTATTTTAATATTAGTTACAAGTTTTGGATACTATCAAAATTCAAAAAGTGAATTAAGTTTTGAATCAAAACTTGCTGTTGATGAAATTATGCTTCAATTAGTCAATGAAGGTTTGAACAACCCTGACTATTTTGATGAAACTCTAAATATTCAGATTGATTCAATTTATCAGAAATATCCAAATTCCAAACATATAAACTATTTGGCATTTATTGTTCATGCACAATCATCTGATTCTCTTAAAACTAATATCATTGATAAAATCAATATCGCCAAAAATAAAATTGAAAATAGTTGGTTCAAAAGTCAGGCAAATTTTGTTGCAGGAGATTATTATGCTGATAACAATGAATATGATGAGGCTATAAAAAATTTCAAAGAAGCAATCAAACATGCTGATTCAAATGCACAAAAGGCTTATGGATCATACAAAGTAGCAATAGTATATTTTGAGAAAAATGAATATAAAAATGCTTACAAGTATCATGAAGAAGCTAAAATGTTGTTTGATTTATCAAAAGAAAATCCTGCTCTATCTAGAAATCAACAGTTTTCTAGTTGGGTTGAGAGAAATACTGTTGCAATGGCAAAGGTTGAAAATCTTTTGAAAAAATAAATTGAATTTATAATACATTTAGTTATAATTTTTGCAGTTAGAAAGAGGGCGGTTGAACCCTCTTTCTTTTTATATGGATGAATTTTTAATGAAAGGGATTAAAATTGATTAATAAAGACATTATAGAGGCTTTTAAGATTATAGCAAAAGATAAAGATATTGAAACTGTTAATTTAAGTTACATCATTGAAGAATTATTTGTTAACCTAATGCATAAAAAGTATGGTGAGGAAAATGATAATTTTAGTTGTATAGTAAACATGGATAAAGGTGAAATAGAAATATATCAAGAAAAAGTTATTGTTGAAAAAGTTTCTGACTCTGTTCATGAGATATCAATAAAAGATGCCCATAAAACAGAGCCAGATTTAGAAATTGGTGACCCATTCATAGAGATTATCAATCCAGAATCATTTGGTCGAAGACTAATTTTTCATGCAAAACAGTTTTTAGCTCAAAAAATTAAAAATATTGAAAAGGAATCTATTCTTCAACAATTTAACTCAAAAGCAAACGAGGTCATTATTGGTAATGTACATCAAATACAAAAAGATAGAATTTTTGTCATACATGAAAATACTGAAATGGTACTTCCAAGAGATCAACAAATGCCTACAGATAGATATAGAAGAGGTGAAATTATAAGAGCAATAATTTCTGATATTTCTTCAACTGCAAAGGGTCCAGAGATAAGACTTTCAAGAACTAGCGATAAATTTTTAGAAAGACTTTTTGAAATTGAAGTACCTGAAATAGAAGATGGTATAATTGAAATCAAAGCAATTGCAAGAGCTGCAGGAGATAGAAGTAAAGTTGTTGTTCATTCATCTGATAGAAGAATAGATGCTGTTGGTGCATGTGTTGGAATGAGAGGAAGCAGAATACAATCAATAGTAAGAGAGTTAAATGGTGAAAAAATTGATATTATTAATTGGAGCGATCGTCCAGAAGTATTAATATCAAGAGCTATTGCTCCTGCAAAACCATATAATCTTTATATGGATGAAGAAAAACCGTATGCTGTAGCAGTTTTTGAAGATGATGATTTAGCTGTTGCAATTGGACGTAATGGACACAATATTAAATTAGCTTCAAAAGTCACAGGCTATACAATTGATTCTATAAAAAAATCAGATCATGAAGGAACATCAGACGTTGATACAATTTCTGATATTGAATCATCTTTGAGTGAAATTGATGGTATTACATCAACCCAAGCAAAGAATTTTGCTGAAAATGGAATAATTACAGTAAGTGATTTTATGGAAAGCACAGAAGAAGTTTTATTACAAACAAAGGGTATAGGTGCCAAAAGTTTAGAAAAAATTTCC
>Ga0163110_10001852_pt1 | contig 10811 bp, 11 predicted proteins | sample CRUFie1St17metaG_FD_108703 | JGI IMG/M metagenome (GOLD analysis project Ga0163110, IMG submission 108703) | Marine microbial communities from the Costa Rica Dome - CRUD Field 142mm St17 metaG | ecosystem: Environmental > Aquatic > Marine > Oceanic > Photic zone | place: Costa Rica: the Eastern...
GACGGTGCGCGGCTGCGGATCGACATGACAACAAAAAGTCTTCTGTGTTGTACACCCGTAGTTTCATCGTTATTCTTACTACTGCTCCTCTTTCCGGTCGCGCTCCGTAATGGAGAGCACGGCGACAAAGATGATCGCACAACCCAGCAATATGAAAAATGCAACCATGTGTTGCTGGCGCAGGCTCGCGAGGTCGACCTCTTCCAGCAGCGTCGCTGGCGGCGACGCCGGCGGCGGCGCGCCGGCGTGGGGTACGAACCGCGGCCTCATCGTGAGTGTGATATTCCCACTCTTCGCAGCACAAGCAAACTAGCGCAGCGACACCATGGACGGGCCGCCAATGCGCATGTCGGCGTGGGCGCCAGCGAAGATTGACCCGGACTTTTTCAAGAAGACGGTGCTCTGCGGTGTGAATCGCGCGCGCTTCCTCTTGTACCTCAACGTTGCCGGCGCCGTCGCGCACCTCACGCTGGCCATCGTGACACTCGCCGTCGCCGGCATCAACGGCGACGTCAACACGCCCCTCGTCTCGACCTACATGATCGAGCTGGGCTACGACAACACGTCCTCGGACCCCTACAGACCGTCGGTACTGAAGTATGGCAGCTTCAGCGTTCCGTGGGCGACGTTTGCCTTCTTCTTCTTGAGCTTCCTTGCGCACTTCACCATCGTGGCGTTGAACTGGACCGAGATGCGGGCCGCGGACGTCCAACTCGCCGAGCCGCGCGGCTGGATTCGCGGGTGGTACCTGGTGTGGCTGAGCTCGGCGCAAAACCCGGCGAGGTTTCTCGAATACTTTGCCTCGGCCAGCGTCATGATTCTGCTCATTGCGGTCGTGGGCGGCATCTCCAACGTGTTCACCCTGATCGCTCTCTTCACGCTGATCGCCACCACACAACTCTTCGGCCACCTGGCGGAGCTCGCAAACCCGGCCGACAGCGACGGCACTTGGCAGAAGAAGGGGCGCTTCGCCCGCCTCTGGCCCAGCCTGCTCGGGTGGGTGCCGTACGTGCCAGTTTGGCTAATCGTCCTCTGGAACTTCCACCGCGCAATCGACAAGGCGGCCGCAAACGATCGCGAAGTGCCCGGCTTTGTCTACGGCATCATTTACGGCCAAGTCGTGCTGTTCTCGCTGTTCGCCGTCCCGCAGCTCGTCGTTCTCGGGCTCACAAATGGACCCAAGTGGTTTTGGGCTGGCGAGCTGAGCTACGTCATCCTGTCGCTGACAAGTAAGGCCGTGTTGGGGCTGTTGTTCATCGCCTCGACGTTTGCCTTCGACTCGCTGGAGGAGAGTGTGACCGCGTAGAGACAGACATGTTAAAAATTCTACACTCCCGGGAAATCCTCCAGCGGACGAAAGTAGTGCTGCGGCCGCGTCGTAATCTCAGGCGCCATCTGGTAAACCGGCGCGTACTTCGTCGAGGACTCGATCGTCAGGAAGTACTGCGCGGCCGCCAGCTTGTTCCAGCTCGTGCAGTAGGCGGAGTAGCGGTAGGGCCGGTACTGGGGAAAATACGTCCACGAGCCGTCCTCCTCATTGTACATGACGTCGAGCTGGCCGGGCGGCATGTTCGACGGCATAGGGTACCCAATCCGCGGGTCGATGAAGTTCACGCGATCGAGCAGGTGAAGGAGCGAGACATTGTCTTCGTGAATCGCCTGAACAAACAATTGGTAGCGACCCTCGACCTCCTCGGCCCAGTCCTTCGAAAAGAGCCGGTCGCCGGGGTCGTCGGGGAGCGCCCACGTCGCGAGCGGGTGGTCGTGCAGCGGATGCGCCGGATTATAGCGCCAGCGCAGCCGCCGGTCGCCGGGCATGCCGTGAAAGACTGGGAGCTCCTCAAACTCCGGTCGAAAGGCCGGGACAAAGGGGACAACGGTGCCCACGTCGCCGCCGTAGCGCAGGCCGTTGGCCTTCTCCTTCGCGCGGACCGGCGCGTCGCGGTTGGAGCCGTTCTCGCGCCAGTCGTCCATGGCGGTAGCCCTCCCTACTCCAATCAGTGCAGGGAAGCGGATTATCACATGCGTTTTTAAAAAAGTTTACTCGCGGCGGCGCCTCGCGCCTCACCGATACACACACGACCCGTTCGGATAGCGCGGCCCCCAACAATCCTCCTCCTCGTCGCGGTCGTCGTCGTCGCGCACGCGTCCAAACCTGGCTTTGTGCTCCTGTTTGAGCTGGCTCGAGAGCTGCAGCGTCTCCACCTGATTCTTCAGGCGAAACACTTCGGCGGTCAAGTCCTTCACCTCCTTTTGTAGCGCCTCGAGCTTCTCAGCAAAATCCTTGAGCTGCTCTACGTCGGACATGCTCGCAGCACGGCGCCTCAAGGTGCAATCGTGGAGCTCTACCTTGGTACCTTGGGTTTGTTTTTATCGTGCAGCGTCTACTCACTGCGGCGCCTTGCGTGTTCAGCGATACTTGCAGCTGCCGTCCGGATTGCGCACCTTGTCCGGAAAGGGGTCGAAGGGGTCGCCGCCGCCACCGCGACCGCGACCACCGCGACCGCCCCCCGCAGGAGGAGCGTCCACGGGGAGTTCCTTGGACTCCTCCTCTTTCGTCTTGGCAAAGCGCTCCTCGGATTCTTTAAACTCCTTGCGCTTCTCCTTCAGGTAGTCTATCTCTCCTGACCAGAACGCGAGGCGTTCCACGTCGCCCTCGCTCGACGCCTCGCGCGCTTTCAACTCCAACTGTTCCTGCACCTTGGCCATCTTGTCGTCGAGGGACATGGCGATGGTGCGCGTCGTAGTCGAAGGCGCCCACAAACGCGTCGACGGCACCTCAAAGCGCGCGTCAAAAAAAAATCTCGCGCAATCTCAACGACTAAAACCCGCTTTGAGGTGCCGTCGCTGCCCTCGGCGCTCACGTTCGCCGCGACCTTGCCACAGCTTTTCGTGCCGCACATGCCCGGCGTGCGGAACCCCGGCCAGGTGCTCAGCCTCGAAAGGCTGTACAAGGAGAAGCGTGCGCCGAAGGCGCTCGAAGAAATTGCGCAGAGGGCCGTCGCCGACATGAAACCCATGAACGCAGACAACATCTTCTTTGGGCTCGAACCGCGCCTCGTCCCGAGGCTCGGCGTCGTGCTCGTGACTGCGAACGCGTCGGACGATCTGCTCAAGCAGGCCTACGGGTGGTATCAACGCAATTTACGAGACGCGAGAAAAGACAGCCGTGTGAGCGTGCGCGGTAACGAAGACGACGCCCAGACGGAGATGTTGCGGATGAACATCTTCAAAACCTACTCGCCGACGCACCAGACGCAAGTGAGACGCTCCACAGGGTTGGTGCGGTTCTTCTACTACCGCATTCGCGAGCCGTCCTGTCACGGGGTCGACGGTCTCTTCCTTACGTCGCCGACCGAGGGCAAGTTTGTTGCGCGCCAAGACATCTACGTGCGCAACGGCTACGCTGTATTGTCCCCCGAAGGCTTCTTGAACATGGACGTGCTGGAGACGCTGAACCTGCCGCCGTACCGCCGCCCCGATGTGACGGCACAAGCGTCCGACGATCCTCGGCGTCCGACGATGAAGGTGGATCGCACAATCACAGACGCCATCATTCCGAACCTGCAGGTGATGCGCTACCTGAACGATTCGGCGCTCAGCTACAAACTCCGCCTTCGGCACAACAAGGCGAGCGACAAGCTTCCCATTCTCGAGGTTTACGTCCGCGACGACCTTTGGCTGCCGGCGGCGTACAAGCAAAAAAAACTTTGAAAGAGACTGTAGTTTCACGAGCTTTGAGGTGCCGTAGTAGCCTCCAAGTCGGCACGCACGCTCCGACGACCATGTACGCAAACACAACGAGCATTTGCGGCGGCGAATATGGATGCCGCGTAGAGGGCGTCGCCGGACAGATCGGCCCACACCCATTCACGGTCGCCTTTGAGTGCTGCGGGCTGCCTTGCTATGACGTGTGCACCCTCAGCAGCACCGTGCCGACACTGGCGGGCTGGTACATGGTGTTCCACGTTCTCGCTCAGGGGGTTGCGACGTTGCTTGTCAAAGCAATCGTCTTGATCGTCGGCGCCATCTGTTGTGGAACCGGTGCCGCCTGTTGGTTCTACCATTTCCGACAGATTGGAAAGGAGCTTTGAGGCGCCGTGACGGTGTGCGACAGGTTCCAACACGACTGCAATGCTCGCGCTGCTTGCGGGGATGCTGGCGTTTGCGGCTCGCCCGCGCGCGCGTCTGAAGGTGGTGGCCCGCGGCTTCCAGTCCCTTGACAACCTCGAGCGCCACGTCCTCGAATACAGCCGTGTGCTCTCCAGTGTGTTGAAGGAGCGCTGCGCGACCGACGAAGGGTGCCTGGTCGTGGATGTGGAGTGGAAGGCGCCGCGCTACCTAAACGATTCGGCGCTCGAAATGCGGCTGCAGATTACCAATGCGAACGAGAGTTTTGATTAATTCCCCACTACGCCTTCTGATAGCCGTCCGAGAGGTTGGCGATGATCGCGGCGCCCACGTCCGAGAGCGCGTCGCCCGCCAGCAGGCGCTTCAGGCCGTCGAGGTCGATTCTCTTCACACGGTGTTCGAGCGCCGCGTCGACTTTGCTGGCGCCGGGGCGGTCGCCGACCAGCAGGAAGGCCCGGCCGTCGGCGGCAGCCGCGTAGAAGCCCTTGCCGAGGCCGCTCTTCACCGAAGCGCCGCTCTCCGTGAGGAGGGCGGCGACGGCGTCTTTGCCTTCGTTGAGACCGACCCCACCGCCGAGGGTGGGGAACACGCCGGAGACCACGACTTGGAGGCCCTCGAGCGCCTTGGGGACCGCCTGGATCGGCTGCAGCGGCGGCGTGAGCGGCGGCCCCGCCTGCCGCTTCGCCGGATGGACCGTGTCCGGCGTCGGCGGCGGACGCTTGCGCGACGGCGACGGCGCCTCATTCGACGGCGCCTCATTCGACGGCGCCTCACGGAAGAGCGTCTCACGGAGCCGCGCCGAAAGCAGCGTCAGGTCCGGATCGCTCACGTCGGCGGCCCGCGACATCACCTTGCATTTGTGGTCGCGCAGCTCCTTCTCCACGAGTTCGGCGGTCGTCGCCGCCGAGAACGCCTCCGTCGCCTGGGCCGAAGGGATCCAGCAGTTGACGTGGTGCCAGTCGCCATAGAAGCCCGACTGAAAGTCGAGCGTGCCGATGCGCAAGGCGCCGTCGTCGATGGGGTCGCCGCATGCGCCGCACTTGGAGCGGCCCGAGCGCGCGTATTCTGCAAGGAGAAGCGGCATTTGATCCGACATAAATGCAGAAAAAAAGTCGAGCCGCACGACACCTCAAAGTGGGTGTCGGAGATTTCGCGAGATCTGCTCGGTTTTTTTCCTACATTTTAAAAGTCTCGCGCGCTCCAGGTTTCTCCAAACCCCTCTGGGCGTTGTTGCTCCTCGTGCATCTGGCGCGCCTGTTCCATCAGCCTCCGCCGGTCGAGCTCCTCGCGCTGCTCGCGCCGCCTCCGCTGCCACTCCCGGATGCTTGTCGGAAGCTCGGTGAGCGCCCGGATGCTGTCCTGGAGGTCGTCGTCCAGCTGCGACACGTCGATTTGGACGCGGTCGGCACGCGCCTCCCGCTCCTGCTGCACCAAGAGAAGAGCGGCCGCAAAGTCCTCCGCCATCGGCGACACGAATTGTTGCGGGAGCGGCGGCGGCTGTCGTTGCGGCGCCGCGGACGCTTGGCTCACCCACCGAAAGAGCCCTGCGTAAGGCCTCACGTCGCCTATAGAATCTTCGCTCGGAGCCGCCTGAGCCTCCGTCATGCCGTCCCGAGGTGCGCGACATGTGGGGCAGCGGTTGAGATTTGCCTGCGCCATGCGCCGCGAGCAGCCATGGCAGAGCGGGTGGCCACACTGGAAGGAAAAGAGCGGACGGTCGGTCTGCTCGAGGCACACGGGGCACTGCTCCGTCATCGCGCGAGGGCGTAGCACACTTTTACAACCAGTGAAAAAAAAGTAATGTTTAGCGCTCGGCAACGGCACTTTAATCAAAGTAATCGAGGCGGTCGGCGGCCGTCCCCACCCCGTTCAGCGCGTAGCTCACCGCCCGTCGCACGACGCGCGCGAGCGCCACCGTCAGCTGCCGGCCGTTGTTGCGCGCGGCCCATTGGCTCGTATACATGGCCCCCGAGCCGCTGTGCAGACGGTTGGCAGCCATCTTCAACCCACACAGCGTGGCGAAGAGCGTCGTCAGCTCCACGTCCCGGCCCTCGACGAGCTCGAAAGCGTGGATGCGGCGCAGCGCCATGCCGCTCTTTGCGCTCCGCATCTCCTGTTGGAAGACCGCAAAACTCTCGCGGATCGCGGCCAGCGCCTCGGCGCGCCACCGCAGCATCAAGCAGTTCCGCGGCGCGCTCAAGTACTCGATGGAAACGCTCGCACCGGCCGCGCTGTCCACGTCCATGTCGCCGACGGTAGCCTGCTGAAGCTGCTGCCCCGCGACGCGGAGCTGCGCCAGTAGATCGCTGAAGGTCATCTCGCCCGTGCCCGACCGCAGCAGGCTCTCGAGCTTGACCGCGTTGCCGAAGAAGCGGTCAGAGCTCTCGCCGCCTTTGCCCAGGCCGGCCAGGTCGCTCGCCTCGCGGCGGAGCGATCCGGAGACCACTTTCAGTTGCGTGAGGTCGAGCGCGCCGTTGGTCGACGTGCCCGCGAAGCCGTTGCCCTGCTCGCCGATGCCGAGCGTGAGCTGCGAGTCCTTGATCACCTGGGAGATGACATTCTTCACGAGGTCGGCGTGCTGCTCGGCGGCGCGCTGCGACGCCCGGCGCCGCGCGATGCGAATTTGCTTCGACTCCGCCGCGAGCTTCGAGTCGTCGATCATGCAGACCTCGCTGATTGGCTCGCCGATGGCGCCGCCCAGCTGACGGGCAAAGCTGTACAAGCGGTCGTTGCTTAGAGCCGCTTCCCGCAACCCGTCGCTCCACACGTCGCGACGCCGCTTGCGCGCCGAGACGTCGACGAGGTCGCTGGGCTCGTCGTCGTCGTCGTCGTCGGGATTTTCGAGCTTGGCGCGCTCGGCCTCGAGCTCCAAGAGGTGGCGCTGCATTTTCTTCTGCTCGAGCTCATTGCCGCGCAGCTCCTGGAACGCGTCAAGGCCGTCGTGGAGAATGGCTTTCAGAGTTGGAAGTGAAAGCAGCTCTTTGGTGGCGGGCATGCGGATGCCGCTGAGGTCGCGCAGGCCGACTTGGTCTTCAAACGCTTTGGCGTCCTCGGTGGGCGGGAGTGGATCCTCGACGAGTTCGTACTCCCCGCTCGCGGAACCGTCCGAACTGACTTTGAATCTTACGTACTCGAGGTCGTTGCCGCCCACCTCTCTGGCGCGGCAGCGCAGCACCGGCAAGCCGAACCCGGGCCCAGAGAACTCCTTGTTCGCCGCCGCGTCGATGCAAACCTTGAGATCGCGCAGCTGCAGGAGTTTGTAGCGGGCGGCGAGTAAGCGGTTGTTTACCGTGTCATTCCCCGAGTTTGCTGCGTCGGTGGCGATGTGGGCGCGGGCCTCGAGCAGCGCCGCGCTGGACACGGCGATCGCGGTGGGGTGATCGCTCGGCACAAACGTCTTCTTGTCCTCGCCGAGCATCAGCGGCGTCCACCTTGCATACTCGCCCTGCGGCACGACCTGCGACAGGAGGGCCTCTTCGAAGAGGTCTTCGGGAAGGAGCTTCGCGACGCGGGGCTGCACTGCTGTCCGAATGCAACCTCCCGCACCAAAGTCGGTGCGGGTGGCCTTCGGGTATGTGTACGCATACTCCTTGGCGTCCGGCTTCGGGTCGTCCGTGTTGTTGTACAGCTCCTTCTCCACTTTCTCCATGGCGCCGTCGTACCATTGATCCCTCTCGTCGGCCGGCGGCTTGACAAACTTTTCCCATGCCTCCAGAAACTCCTCGAGATGCTTCCTCGTCGGGTCCCGCTTGAACTGCTCGAACTCCTTGCTTTGGGCCGGCAACCACCCCTTGGCCGCCGCGGTCTTGTCCGTGAGCGCGACGACAACGTCCTCTGGCACCTTCTTCTTCCGCCACGCGTCGATGCTTTCGTCGAGCTGGTGGATGCCGTGCTTGTAGCACAAGCCGGCTTCGATGGCGTTCCCCACGGGATCTTCTTCGACGTTGCCATCTGTGACCTCCGTGAGCACGCCCATCCGTAGAAGCAGCATGTCGTAGAATGTTTTTGCGGTTTCTTTGGCGTTCTCCGCGTCAGCCTTCTCCTCGTCGCTCAGGCCGTCCTCGACGGGCGCAAACGCAGCGAGCGCCTCGCGAACGAGCGCGTCGATTTTCATCTGCCCATCCAACGCGGTGGCAACGTCGGAAAACGCGGCGACGGGGTCTGGCAGCGAGCTCCCTCCAAAGGCCGCCGCCACGTACGCGTAGACCTCGGGCATTGTCAGGAGCCAGCCGGCGAGCCGCAGCGCCGACGCGAGCCGCTGCACGTCCGGGTCGATCTTGCCGCGCAGCTCGTCGAGCAGCGCCGCGTAGAGGCCGCTGCGGTGCGCATTCTCGAAGAGCGGGTCGAGCCGCAGCCCGAGCGGCTCGCGGTCGTCGTCGGACGTTTGCAGCGGGAGCACCGGCGCGGCAAGGTAGGCGTCGTCACGCCGGCCGAGCTCGTAGCGCGCGTCGAGCACAAACGACTCCTCGCGGCCGACCTTGCCGGCGCGCTCGAGGGCCTGCAGCTTCTGGGCGGTCGCCCGGCCGCTGATGGTGTAGGGATCGGATAGGGCGCGGACGAGCGCCTTGTGGAAGGCGGAACGGTCCCGCTGCTCCGAGCGGTGCGCGTCGCCCTCGGCAACAACCGCGGCGGCGGCCATGGTGGCCGCTAGCTGCCGCGGTTCTGATAATGCGCGCAACATTCCGTGATATCGAGATTGTGCGCAGTTTGCGACACCAACTTTGAGGCGCCGTAGTCGCGGCGCAGCTAGCGGTCTTGCGCGCCGAGCGCATGCCGTCGCCGCTCGACCGCCCGGGCCTGGACGACCCGCCGTTGCGCGAGTGGGTCGCCGACGCCGAAGACGGCGAGACGCTCGGCCTCGGAGAAGCGCACGCGGCCGGGCTGCAAGAGTTGACGGTGCCGCTTTCGTACGCTCCGGGCGGCGAGAAGACGGACGACGAAATCGACGACGAGCGACCGGAGCGCGACAGCGAGGCGAACCCGATCAGCGTCGAGCTCGTGCGCGGCGCCAACGGCACGGACGTTGACGTTGACCAGTGGACGGTGCTGATCGACGGCGTGCGTTGCTCTCCCGTGCTGCGCCCCGACGAAGACTTCACCAACCTCGCCGGCGTGTACCATCTGCCACTGCCTTTTCAAGACCACTTTTCCATCCAGGGCGGCAGCGACAGCGTGCGCCCCGTCGTTTTCGGGGTGCGCGTTGAGGCCGAAGCGCTCCGCCCCGCCGAGGTCGAGCTCGTCGTCGAGCAGGTGGTCGAGAGCAGCGACGACCTCAACGCGGCCACCACGGGAGCGTGGCAGGCGAAAACGGGGCGCGTCGCGCAGGAGTACGCGACCAAGCTCTCGACGCAAAAGCTCCCCGTCTACACGCCCCTGGACCCGACGGCGCCGTGCGTTGCGGCCACGTACCCTTTTCGCGCGCCGGCGCAGTCGGCGCTCGGCATCCTGCAGATCAAGGCAACGAAGCGCAAGGAAGAATTCCTGAAGCGGCTGCAAGACATGGGCACCGACCTGATTGCCAACATGGTGCTTGAAAAGAAAAAATGGGACGAGAACGCGAAGCTGCGCGACAAGGTTCGCCTGTACGACGCCGGTCAACTCGTTGCGCGCGGCGTCACTTTTGCGACGGCCAAGGCCAGTCGGAAGCAGGCCATCAGCACCGAGGGCGAGAAGATCGAGAAGCGGAGGACGAAAGGCCTGGCCAAAATCGAAGCGCTCCGCGATCCCCGAGAGCAGGCGGCCGACGAGGCGCAGAAGAGGCGGGACAACATCAACGAGCTGTACGACACCGCCAATAAGCTTGGCAACCTCGACTTATACGCGCTTTTGAAACTGGACACTGACCGCCGCGGCAAGCTCAAAAGCCTGCCAGAGTGGGAGCGGTCGCGGCGCGTGGAGCTGACAAAGGACCAAATTCACCGCCGAACGGAGGTAGAGGACGCGTACGACAACGCGGTGGAGAAGCTCGAAAAGCGCCGCGAGAGGGAGGAGCGGCGCATGTTCCGGCCCCCGCTCTACATCCCGGAGGCGCCGATCGTACGCGGCAACTTTTCGAGCAGCGGCCGGCGCGTGCCGCCGGCGAGCAACCTCGACGCGAATCGCTGCACCGTCATCGGCGGGGGCGACAAGAGCGCGATTGACGGGCTCGTGGAGCAGTTCACCCATCTCACCCACGCGCTGCTGCAAAGCAAACTCAAGCTCCGGAATCGGCCCGCGGAAGGCTTGACGGAGGTGGCGTACCGCTCGACGCTCGTTAACGAGATGCGGACCGTGCTGAAAGAGCAGAATGAGGAGGACGCGGCCCATCTCTTGGAGGCGCTTTTCAGCGCGAAGCCAACCCTCCTCTCGTACCGACAGAAGCAGGCCGCGCCGTGGATCGCCGAGCTCGACGAGAACTACGAGAAGACGACGGACGCGCAGTACAAGACGCAGTTCGACGCGACGGAGCACAAGTTTTCGTTTCTGCTCGACCGGCTCTTCGCGAGCGATCTGCAGCAGAGCAGTGTGCGCACCCGGTTCCGCATCCGCGTGCGCGAGCCGGGCATGACGGAGTTTTACGAAGTGTGCCTCCTGGAGGCAACGAAGCAAAACGGCTTTCTGGCGCACGCGGCGCTGTCCGACGCCAACGTTGCCTTCGAACGTCTGCGCGTTCTCATGGACGAGTTTTACCAGCAGCTTAC
>Ga0163110_10001855_pt1 | contig 10805 bp, 3 predicted proteins | sample CRUFie1St17metaG_FD_108703 | JGI IMG/M metagenome (GOLD analysis project Ga0163110, IMG submission 108703) | Marine microbial communities from the Costa Rica Dome - CRUD Field 142mm St17 metaG | ecosystem: Environmental > Aquatic > Marine > Oceanic > Photic zone | place: Costa Rica: the Eastern...
GAACGCCTTGTCGCCGGATCCAGCATCTCAGATCTCTTCCTACCCGCCCTCCGCTTCATCCTTATTATCGGCATCGTCATCGGCATCCTTCAGCAGGCTACCGGGATCAACGCGGTCTATTTCTACGCAACCCAGATCTTCAAGCAGACTGGAGTGGGTGTCGACAATGCCTTCCTGCAAGGCGTGCTTCTCAGTCTTACCTCAGTGGTCTTCGCTACCATCGCCATTTTGACCATCGACAGGATTGGCCGAAGACCTCTGCTTCTTGTTGGCATCGCAGGAATTGCGGTCTGCATGCTGCTCTGTGGGTTTGGCTTCCAAGGCGCCACTTATCAGCTGACCCCGGAGAAGATTGCGGCTCTGGAGGGAGTTGATCTGGCCAAGCTCTCAGCCGTGGAGAACAAGACCTTTACCTCCGACGTCGCTTTTAAAAATACCATGAGGGAAGTCCTTGGAACAGAGGCCTACAGCAAACAGGAGGGGGCCATCCTCGAAGCTGCGACCAACATGAATGCCACGATCGTGCTGGTGGGCATTCTCGGGTTCATCGCCTGCTTTAATTTCTCCCTTGGTCCAGTAATGTGGGTAATGCTCTCAGAAATGTATCCCAACCGGATCCGGGGGCTGGCAATCGGTAGTATCGGCCTCATCAACTCCTTCACCGCCTGGATCGTCACCCAGATATTCCCGTGGGAACTATCAAATCTCGGGGCAGCGCCCTCATTCTTCATCTTCGGCGGGATCGCCCTCGTCGGATTCTTCATTCTCTTCCGCATTCTACCAGAAACCAAGGGCAAGACTCTTGAACAATTGGAAGCAGACCTGGTACGGACTTAAAAATCACTCCTCATTCATGAAGCACCTTTTCCTCCTTCTTGCCCTCGCGGCGACCACTCTCTCCCCGTCCGCTACAGGCCAGCAACTTACCGGACGCTTCGCTCCTCCCGCCGGCAAGGTCCTCATCTTCGCAGGACAGGACAATGCCTCAGTCGGGGGCACTGCCAAATATCGTAACGGATATATCGAAAACGTTGGGGTCCCGGCCGGGATCACGCACTACGTCTATTTCTCCGAAGGGTGGACCAACAAGTTCAACCGGACCTTCGGCAAGGGAGTTGCTGGTCTCAACACCGAGACCGAATGGGCCTCCGGCCCCATGCACCAGAAGGCCTACCTTGATTCTCCATCCCTTGACCGCTGCGTCATGCACCTCTCCATCTCAATGGAGGGAAACTGTGAGGACAAGGTTGCCGACGGCACCTTTGACCACCTCATCGACGAGCTGGTCACCTTCGTCCGGGACCATCCCGAGCACCCCTTCCTCATCCGCATCGGCTACGAGTTTGATGGAAATTGGAACGGGTATGACCCCGACAACTTTAAGAAGGCCTTCCGTCGAATCGTAGACGGCCTGCGCAAGGACAAGCTTCCCAACGTGGCCACCTGCTACGCCTCCTCGAGCATGGCCACCCTTAAGCAGTTCGAGGAATATGATCCCGGGGCCCAGTATTACGACTGGGTCGGCTACTCCTGGTGGGGAGGCGATAAGGACGGCGAGGCCGCCCTTGAGTTTGCCCGTCGTCTGCAGAAGCCAGTCTTTATCGCCGAGGCCACTCCTCGCGGACTCTTTTTTGACAAAGACGAGCCAGAAGAGGTCTGGGATACCTGGTTTACAAAGTTTTTCCAACATATCGACGACAATCTCGATGTGGTCCGGGCCGCCTCCTACATCAATGCGGACTGGGACTCCCAGGAGATGTGGGATGGGTGGGGCCAGTCCAGACTCGAGACCGCTCCCCTCCTGCGGAAGCGATGGCTGGCGAAAATGGCCGAGGACCAGTTCCTCAATGCCAGTGACAAGCCTTTCGAATTGATCAACTTCCCCTCTCCTTTCGCCCTCCCAACCAAGCAAATACTACCCTACCGCAACCCCTCGCTTCCTGTCGAGGAGCGGGTAGGAGACCTCTTGGCTCGGATGAACCTCCAGGAAAAAGTCGCACAGATAACTGGCTGGTGGGATCCCAATGAGGAGAAACTGCGAGAAGAAGGAAAGATCTTCACCCCGGAATTCTACGCCGCGAACTCCCCTCACGGGGTGGGTGAACTCGGCCCTCTGCACAACCTCACCATCGCTGAGGACGTGAAGCAGTATCGTGCCGTGCAGGACTACTTCCGCCGGCAAACCCGGCTCGGGATTCCTGCCATCCTTCATGACGAGGCCGCCCACGGGTTCATGCGCTTCGAGGCCAATTCCTTCCCTGCTCCCATTGGTCTTTCCTGCACTTGGAATCCACGCCTTCTGGTCAAACTCTACTCCCAAGCTGGCCGAGAGGCCCGCTCCCGTGGCATCTCGCATATCCTCTCCCCGATCGTTGATGTCGCGCGAGACCTTCGCTGGGGCCGCGTGGATGAAACCCTTGGTGAAGATCCCTTCCTCGTTTCCCGCCTCGGAGCAGCCATGGTCGAGGGTCTTCAGGGCTCGCGGGACGGCACCATCGCGAAAGGTCACGTTGCCGCCACCCTGAAGCATTTCGCCGGCTATGCCGGAACTGACGGAGGCCGGAACCGCTCTCCTTATTCCAACGGACCCCGACACCTTCTGGACGTCGATGTGGCGCCTTTCCGTCATGTCATCGACCGCGTCAAGCCTGCTGCTGTGATGGCAGCTTTCAATGAGATCGATGGCCTGCCTTGTCACGTGAATCCGTGGATTCTGAACGAGGTCCTCCGTGGCCAGCTCGGCTTCGACGGTCTGACCGTGGGAGACTATCAGGGCATTGATCTGGTGCGTAAATACCAGAACATTGGATCCTCTGACGCCGACGCGGCCCGCATGGCCCTGAACGCCGGCCTGCAACTTGAGTTGCCCAACCGGTTCGGATACCAGCACCTCCCTCGCCTCTTGCGCGAGGGGAAGGTCCAGATAGCGCAAATCGACGAGGCCGTCCGGGCGGTTCTCTCCCTCAAGTTTCGCCTCGGACTCTTTGAGGCGCCCTTCGAACTTGATGCCGAAAACGCTAATGCCTTGGCCCGCTCAGAGGAAGCCACCGAACTTGCCCGCGAGGCTGCGCGACAGTCCATTGTCCTTCTGCGCAATGAGGACAACCTGCTCCCCCTCGATCGCACCGCCTACAAAACTATCGCAGTCATCGGACCCAATGCTGCCACCTGCCGCCTTGGCTCTTACTCAGGGCGCCCCCTCAAAACCGTCTCCCTGCTCGAGGGCATCCGCGATCTTGTTGGGGAAAAGATTAAGGTCACCCACGCCGAGGGGTGCAAGATTGCCCTCAACGACACCGGGGACTCTTATGCCAACTGGCGCTACGTCAACGAAATCGAATTCGCCACTCTGTCCGACAACGAGGACCTCATCGACGAGGCTATCAAGGTCGCAAGCGAGGCCGATCTCGTCATCCTCGCTATCGGCGAAAACGTGCTTATGGGTCGAGAGGCCTGGGGAGGTAATCACGTTGGGGATCGCAGTAACCTCGATCTCACTGAGTCCCAGCAGGCCCTCTCCAGGGCGATCCTCGATACCGGAAAGCCTGTGGTAGCCTTCCTGAACAACGGCAGCCCAATCACTCTTCACGACCTCGGCGAGCAATTTCCAGCTATTCTGACCGGCCACTACGCCGGACAGGAAACCGGCACCGCAGCCGCTGAAATTCTCTTTGGAGAAACCTCTCCTTCCGGAAAGCTCACCGTGAGCTGGCCCCGCAGCGTGGGGCACCTTCCCATCCACTACAGCCAGCACGGAAGCTCACAGGTTTTTGACTACGTCGATTCCCCTCGGGGACCGGTCTATCCGTTCGGGTATGGCCTTAACTACACGACCTTCGAATACTCCAATCTCACTCTCTCCGCAGAGGAAATCTACCCCGAGGATCTTATCCTCGTGGGATTTGATCTGACCAATACCGGGAAACGAATCGGCACCGAGATCGCTCAGCTCTATGTCAGCGGACAGGGCTTTCCTCTCGCCCGACCCGGCCTTGAGCTCAAGGGCTTCCAGCGGATCACGCTCATGCCTGGTGAGACCAAGAGGGTGAGCATCGAGATTTACGCCGAGGACCTTGTCTTCCACGACAGCGCGTTGCAAAGATCCTTCCCGGCAGGCACCTATCAGGTGCGCGTGGGAGGGTCCTCCACCACTCTGAGCAAGCCTCTTTCTCTGAAGACTATTCCAAGGGCGACAACCGCCAAGATCACCGCTCATCCCTCGGGAGCCCACTCGGGATCCGGATCAAAATCCCTCAAGCCCGCCCGAAACACCGCTGCCAAAGAGCCTGCAGCCTCCATCAATTCCGAGTCCCTCCCAACTGCTCCCAGCGAAGATGTCCCTGCCGGGAAGCGCCCTAACGTTCTTTTCATCGCTATCGATGATCTGCGACCGGAGCTCGGCACCTACGGAGCCAAGGTCAAGACTCCGAACCTCGATAAGTTCGCCCGGAGTGGCACTCGTTTCGACCGCGCCTACGTCCAGCAAGCCGTCTGCGGAGCCTCCCGTCTTTCGATTATGACTGGGCTCTACCCCACCCTAACCGGGGAACAAACCTTCCATGTAAGCGGCTGGCGGAAGCGTCATCCCGATGTTCTGACCATGAACCAGCACTTTGGGCGTCAGGGTTACACCACCGTAGGACTGGGCAAGATCTATCACGGGACAGGAGGTTCCGGAGTCGATGAAGCAAACTGGACTCGCTGGATCAACCTCAATGTTCCCGAGTATGCCGACGAGACCAATATCAAGATCCTGAAGGAAGCGTTGGCGCGGAATGAAGTGGGGACAAAAAACGACCCCCCTAAAGGGCCTACCACCGAATCGGCCGATGTCCCGGACGATACCTATGCGGATGGGCAGCGTGCCAACAGGGCCTGTAAGCTTCTCGAAAACTTTTCGGAGGCTACTGCCACTCCCTTCTTCCTCGCGGTAGGGCTCACTAAGCCCCACCTTCCCTTCGTTGCTCCCCAGAAATACTGGGATCTCTACGATCGAGAGGACTTCAAAATGCCAGCCAACAAGGGCATCCCTCCCGGCTACCCCCTCGATGCTGCCAACCCCAAGGCCTACGAGTTGCATAAGTATAGTGATATCCTCGGCAAGGAACCGAAGGACTATCCCATGGAGGTGAACCAGCGGCTTCTACACGGTTACGCCGCTTGTGTGAGCTACGCTGATGCCTGCGTGGGAAAAATCCTCACTACTCTCGAAGAAACCGGACTCGACAAGAACACCATCGTAGTCCTCTGGGGAGACCATGGGTGGAAACTGGGTGACCATGGCTCCTGGTCCAAGCACACCAACTTTGAATGTGACACCCGTGCTCCACTCATTATCCGGGCCCCCGGCTACGAGGGCGGAACACCATGTCCACGCCTCGTCGAATTCATCGACCTCTATCCGACCCTCTGTGACCTGACCGGCCTTCCAGTCCCGGCTCACTGCCAGGGGCGCAGCTTCCGCACCCTCCTGGAAGATCCCACCGCGGGCCATCGCTACAATGCCTACAGCTCCTATCCATCGTGGAAAGCGCTCGGTCACAGCATCCGCTTCAAAACCTTCCGCTATACCGAATGGCACGCGGAAGAGTCTGATGAGGTGGTCGCCAGTGTCCTGACAGATCTCTCCAAAGATCCCGGAGAAGTCACCAACGTGGTGAAGGACCCCGCCTTCGCGGAGACTCTCGCAGAGGCCCAGAGTCAGCTCAGCGAGCGCCTCAAGACTGCTCGGGCACCCGCTCCTCCCAGAAAATCGGGCGGGCGGAAAAAGGCCTCTTCCAGCATTCCTCCCGTGAGAGGAAACACCACTGCGCTGGTTATCGACCCCGAGCTCGCTCGCCAGAAAATTGACGGCTTCGGAGGTTCTATCGCATTCTGGGGAACCCGGGCAGACGACAAGGCCCTTACCGCCGCCCTCAAGGAACTGAACACCTCCATTGTCAGGGCTCAGGGAGAAGTGACCAAGAAAGGCGTGGTCGACCATAACCGGGATGTCCTCCAGCGAGCCATGAAGATCAACCCAGACCTTCAGGTCCTCCTGAGCTTCTGGCAACCCCGCTCGTCCAAGAACCAGACACTGGATTACTGGCTCCAGACCGTCGAGATCAACGGTGGCCCTCAGTATACCCTGCGACCGGAGCGCCGGGCCGAGTGGGCGAACGAAATGGTAGCTCGCGTCCAGCAATATCTCGACTGGGGCATCAACGTCACCGCCATCGGAGTCCAAAATGAATCCAACTGGTCACACGAGGGCACTCAAACCTGCCGCTGGGAGCCCGGAGAACTTGCCTCCTTTATCGAGACGCTGGTCAAGCCTCGCCTTCGAAGGGCTGGTCTGGGCCAGCTCCGCATTGCCGCCCCCGATCTCGCGTTCATTGGTTCCGAGGCCAGTGAGCTAAAGAGCTTTCTCCCCGCCATCGCCAGTCCAGCCGTCGATATTGCGGCCTATCACATGTATGACAGTTATATTGACGGCGAGACCGGCCCTATCGATTACCTCGTGAAGGCAACGAGGTCCATCGCTCCTCTCAAACGGGAGCACTTCCCTGATAAGAGCCTCTGGATGACCGAAACCACCGGAGCCCAGTGGAACGGCGAGCAGTGGCACACCTACGGATGGACCCCCGAACTCACCGAGCACCAGAAGGCCATCAAGGCCGCACGCTACCTGCACATGACTCTCGCCGATGCCGGGGCTAACGCCTTCCTCTGGTGGGGCCTAGTCTATAGCCTCGCTCCCGAGACTGTCACGGACCGCAACACCCGGCAGAAACACCGCGATGAAGGACTCGTCCTCGTCAGCGAAAAACGCGGAGAGAATGGCACCCAGGCCTTTGTTGAGCGAACCAAGAAGTTCTACACCTTTCAGCAGTATTCCAGATTCGTAGAACCAGGCTTTCGACGCCTCGCTGCCCCCACCAAGGATGGATTACAGATCTCCGCCTACCGCTCTCCCGACCGCTCGAAGGTTGTGGTAGTTGCCATCAATGACACTGCCTCGTCCCATCCTCTCAAGATTTCTCTGAAGGGAGGAGGAAAAGCCCGGGCTTGGCAGACTGACCAGAAAAGGAACTGTGAAGAGGTCGAGTCCACCGCCGCCATGCCACCTCTCTCGGTTCGCACCCTTGTGTTTGAGTAGAGCGGAAGAAAGCCCCGCTATCAGAAAAATCTAAATCGCGCACCCGGGAAGGGGCCGCCCAGGACGGAGGTCCACGTAGTCCGAATCGCTGCCACCTCCTTCCCCGCGCACGAGATAAACCGGCACCCAATGCTCCTCGGTATCCACCGTAACCGTCCGGGCATTGGCATAACGCATGGTATAGGCTGCTCGACGTCGGTTACTGGTATTAGGCTCACTTCCATGAAGGACATAGGAATCGTGAATCGACAAACTCCCCGCCCGCATCTCGAGCGGAATGGCGGCAGCTACCATGTCAGGAGTCACTTCCACGGTAAGCCCGAGAAGATCATTTTCCCCGGTCGAAACCTTATCCATCTCAGGATATCCCTCATGGGTAGATGGGATCACCTGCATACACCCATTAGCTAGATCCGCATCGTCCAAAGCGAGCCAGACCGTTCCCACATCCGTTCCCTGGACCGAGTGCCAGTAGGTATTGTCCTGATGCCACGCCACCGGTAACCCATCTCCCGGCCGCTTAGAGATCACATGAGACATGATCAGAATAAGGTCCGGCCCGAGAACTGCTTCCACCGCGTCGAGGATCCGAGGATGACGACAGAGCTCCAGCCAGGCGTTATTACTGGCATGAGGCTCGGTGAGATATTCGGGTCGCGCCGGGACCTCCTCATTCTTTCCATCCTTATAGATGACCATGGTGTCCGGCATGTTCCGCACGAGAGAATCCAGCTCGGCATTGAGCCCCAGGACCTCCTCAGGATCGAGGACTTCGCGAAAAAGGCAGTAGCCAGCCGCCTTATAATCCACCGCGTTGGTATTGGGCCCATTCATCGTTGTTCAACGAAATCAAATTTCAGGTTCTCTTCGCGGGGAGCTTCACCACGTGTTTACTTTCCGATCCGGGCCGATCGAGTGCCATCCAAGCTCAGCCCCCGTTCAAATAATCAGCCCGTCAAGCGCTCCCGTACTGTCAGCAAAGGAATCCGCCTTCACTCCCATCTGCTGCTGGATAGTCACAAACACGTTAGAGAATGGGGTCTTACTGTCGCATTTTAAGTACTGGCCGTGCCGGTAGCCCATCTTGTTCCCTCCGGCAAGAATCAGCGGATAGTTGGTGTTGTTGTGGGTCTTGCTGTTGCTGCTGCCGTAAAGAATGCAGGTATTGTCCAGCACGGACCCATCTCCCTCTTCAAACTCACTGAGTCTTTTCATCAGATAAGCGAGGCATTCAGCCTGATAACGGTCCCACTTTCCCTTGGCTTCGGCTCCCTTCCCTTTGCCCGCCCCATGAGCCAACCCGTGGGCATCCTTGTTGAAACCCAGGAGCGACGGGAACTTGTTCGCGATAGAGATTGCCCCGTGCATGCTCGCCAATTGATAGGTCACGAAGCGGGTCGAGTCGGTCTGAAATGCGAGGGCAATCAGGTCCAGCATGGTATGAATGAGCTTCCCCGGAGTCTCGTTGTCCGCATCAAGGCTAAGCCCCTCCGCATTGACCTTGGGACGGGGGACATTCAGCCATTGCGCGGAGCGCTCCACGTCCTGCTCGATCTCACGCACTGAGGTTAGATACTGATCCAGCTTTCCCTGATCTGTTCTGCCCAGTTTACGATGCAGGGTCCTCGCCTCTTCAAGAAGCAGATCAAGGTGGCTTCCGGTCCGGGTGAGTCCCTTTCTCTGGGCCTCGATGGAGTCGCCATTCAACCCAAAGAGACGTTCAAAGACAACGGCAGGCCGGTTCAGGGAAGGAATCGGCTGACCGCTACTGGAGTAGGAGAGCGTATTCGCTCTGGTAGGCATGCCGACCCCTCCATCCGAGGAGAGCACCAAGCTGCTGAAGCGAGTACTCGCACCCAGTCTATGCCTTTGCGCCATGAACTGATCCAAGGAAATGGAGTTCTTCAAACCCGTTGCAGACAGGCTCAACTCCTCCCCGGTCAGGAAGGTATCACCACTGTCATGACCTCCGATTCTGCGGACCTTGGGATGGGAGAGCCCTCCAAGAACCGTGACCTGATCACGGAACGGCTCCAGCACCTCAAGGGACTTGTTAAAGGTAAAGTCCTGGCCCGATCCGTTCGGAAACCAGTTCCACTCCCCGAACTCTCCCCCCTGCTTGGGCAGGCTCACTCCGTAGGGGAAATAAATGGAACAGAACCTTCTTGGAGGCACCTTCGACTTGGGACCCCCTAGAGACTCCATCCAAGGCAGCGCCATGGAGATCCCGGCGGCCTTTAGCATCGTCCTGCGGTTCATGTAGTGGGTGCTCTTACTCATCAATTTCTCCCGTTCCTTTTCACTATAGCAGTTACCCCCGCCCCTATCGCGATAAAAAAGGCTCACTGCTGGCAATGCGGGCCATGAGGGAGGGCAACCGGTAGCCATCCCGGGCGAACTCCCGGCTCAATTCCTCGATCAAAGGCGCATCCTCCAGCATGGCACTTCGCCCCAAGGCGTAGACATACAACTTGGTCACGAGGGCCCGGGTAAATTGTGCACGCCTCTCCGTAAGCATGTGGTCCTGCAGATCTGCCAGTCCCGCAACCTGGTGATTCCCAGGCAGGACAGTCGTGGTCGAGACCGCTTTCCGGCCCCGAGCGGTCTTCTCTCTTGGCAATCCGATCGCATCGAACCGTTCGAGGGCGATACCCCATGGGTCGATGCTGCGGTGGCAGTCCGCACAGGCTTCCTTTTTCCGGTGGAGCTCCATCTGCTCCCGGACCGGAAGCTTCTCAAAACCGCCGATACTTTCCTCAAGGGTTGGAACATCGGGCGGAGGAGGATTGGGAGGATCATTCAGGAGGTGCTCCCTGATCCAGACCGCGCGCTTGATCGGATGGGAGTCCACTCCATCAGATCCGGCGAGATGCACGGAAGCATGGCCCAGTAAGCCCCCCGGGCGACTTGTTCCCTCAAGAGGCACCCTCTCGAAGGCCTGAGATCGAGGTCCCTCCAACCCGTAATGTTTGGCCAAGCGGGCATTAAGCATGGTGAAGTCCGCATCGAGAAACTGCAGAGCCGAGGTGTTGCTCCGCAGAATTTCTCGAAAGAAAGCCTGGGTTTCCCGGACCATCTCGGGCTTGAGGGAATTATCGAAATTCCGGTAATACTGTGGGTTGATGGCCACCCGGTCTACTCCATCCAGATCAAGCCATTGGCTGCTGAATTGCTCGGCGAAGCGATCCGCCTTCTTGTCTCCGAGCAAACGGTTGAACTCGCTCTGGAGCACCTCAGGAACCAGCAACTCTCCGGAATCGGCAAGGGAAGAAAGAGCCTCATCCGGGAGAGAGCTCCACAGGAAATAAGAAAGACGAGCGGCCAACTCATGAGCATTCAGCCTCCGCCGCTTCTCCAAGGATGAGGGCTCAGTGAGGTAAAGAAAATGAGAGGAGGACAGGACGGCCGACAGGGTCTCCTGGAGAGCCTCCACCGGATGGCCTGATTCCTTCCGCAGCAACTCGTAGTGCCTGAGCCACTTCGCCAGTTCCATATCCTGCACGGGCCGTCGCCAAGCTCGTCGCAGAAAGCGTCCCAGAATAACCCGGAGAGCCTTTGGATCAGCCACGTCTTCCCCCTCCCGTATGATCCTGCGGTGCAGGGGTGGCGGCCAGGAGGCATAGTCGTTCCGTATGATCTCCACTGACTCAATGATAATGCGCGGAAA